>Ga0265293_10005189_pt1 | contig 22039 bp, 25 predicted proteins | sample Munlanlewell138R_FD_192505 | JGI IMG/M metagenome (GOLD analysis project Ga0265293, IMG submission 192505) | Leachate microbial communities from a municipal landfill in Southern Ontario, Canada - Leachate well 138R | ecosystem: Engineered > Solid waste > Landfill > Unclassified | place: Canada... | reverse complement strand
CATCACATCAAACGATAGTAGGTACGCCGAGGTCGGATGCGTTGAACGAGGAAGCAAACATTAACTTTTATAATGTTTTTATAGAGTTTTATAAGTTTTGCGTAACGGTATTCCTACAAAATAGTATGCAGGAAGTGAAATCAGACCCCACCTCCGGCAATAGAATCTATAATTCTTAAAATATTTATATGATTTTTCCCATAATCTCTTGTCAGGTATTCATCTGCAAAGCGCTTTGCTTCTCGAACTCTAGTAAAATCCCGTATTAATTCAACCCCTTCGCTCATGTCTTCATTTTTAAATATCAACATATTGCTATCATATAATTTTTTAATTACTACTTCCTCTGCATTTCCTTCTAATTTTAAAGATGACGATTTAATTACTACATCATTATTTTCAAACTCTACGCTGATGCTTTCTTCGCCCTGAAGTTTTTCAAGCTTTCGTATGTTTTCATCAAAAACATTTAGTACTTTTTTATCTATTTTCCCATGTACGTTGTATGACTTCGGAGAAATGAACTCACAAATTGTTACAATGCCCTTGGGAGAATGCTTGGTCGCCAAGATTATGATGGCTGTTCCTAAAAACGCCGATGGAAAACTGGAGCTGTTTGAGTGATCGGCACTACATTGCATAAGTCGATTCCGGTTCACACGCGCTATTATATCATACAATTTCTTCGAAATTCATGATATAATTTTTATACTCATTATTTCTTAGGCTGGTGATATACTATGACAGGCACAGAGGTTGTCATTTATATATTTTTGGTGATAATAATTATAGCATCCGTGCAGATTATTTCTAAAACGGTTAAAACAAAAAATCTAAAAAAAGACATAGTAAATTCATGGGGAAAATTGCCACATGAAAAATATGACAAAGATTCTATTGAATCAATCTCAAGTTATTTTTTAAACCTCATGGAAAGCAAGAACTTAAAAATGCATATAGATGATACGACCTGGAATGATCTTAATATGGACAATGTTTTTAAAAAAATTAACAATACTCGTTCAACAGTAGGTGAAGAGTATTTGTATGCAGCTTTAAGGCTACCTGTCAATAGTAAGTCTATACTTTTGCAAAGAGGAAAGATTATTGACTTTTTTCAGAATAATCCTGATGAAAGAAACAAACTCTTATTTTGCTTTGCTTCCTTAGGAAAAAGAAGAAACCTTAATATAACTGATTATTTGTTCTTTTCCGGTAAAAAGCATGGGAAAAGTGTGCTATTATACAGAATTCTTTCATCTCTTGCAATAATATCTGTAGCTGTAGCGTATATCAAACCGGAAGTAGGGCTTGCTGCATTGCCAATAATGTTCGGCATAAATGCGGTTATATACTACCGGGAAAAAAGCAAGATAGGGCACATGCTTGAAAGCGTTAACTATATTACCGAGTTTTTGCATTGTGCAAAAAAGGTACTTAAATTGGATATTCGTGGGATCAATGAATATAACAATACTCTAAAAGTGTCATTAAAGCCACTCATCGGTATAACAAAAAAATCAGCTAAATTTCTCAACTATACCGGAGACATTTTAGTGGAATATGTAAAGATATTTTTGCTTAAAGAGCTTATTGATTTCCAGAGTATTTTAGATTCGATTAATAAAAACAGGAATGATTTTATCAGGATATATGAAACATTAGGAGCTATTGATAGTTTACTGGCAATAGCTTCATACCGGTGCTTCCTTCAATTCTATACTATCCCAGATCTAAATAATAATAAGAATATTCAGCTGAATACAGAGGAAATATATCATCCTTTATTAAATGAACCGATAGCAAACTCGATTAAAACCGAAAAACCTGTGTTGTTAACCGGCTCTAATGCTTCGGGGAAATCAACTTTTTTAAAGACTATAGCAATAAACGCAATTTTTGCCCAGACTATATATACATGCCTAGCCCAAAGATATGTATCAAATTTCTGCATGGTGTTTACATCAATGGCGTTAAAGGATGATATTTTAAGTAATGAGAGTTATTATATTGCAGAGATAAAATCATTAAAGAGAATTCTGGATAATCTCAATCAAGAGATTCCATGCTTTATTTTTATAGATGAGGTTCTAAGGGGTACCAATACTGTGGAGCGTATATCAGCATCATCTGAGATACTTTTTTATCTTTCCAAGAAAAATTGTCTGTGCTTTGCAGCTACACATGATATAGAGCTTGCATCAATACTTGCTCATTATTATAAGAGTTATCATTTTCAGGAAAATATTAAAGGTGATGAAATATACTTTGATTATAAGCTATATCCTGAAAAATCAACGACAAGGAACGCCATTAAGCTTCTGAAGCTTATGGGTTATAGTCAGGACATAGTTGAACAGGCCGAACTTAAAGCAAACGAGTTTTTATCTTTGGGTAAATGGAACAAAATGGGATAATAGTTAGAATTGTCATAGTGTAATTATCAGTTTTACAAAGAATCCTTACCTTCGAGTACTACTTCACCACACTTTGGGTATACATAGGCACTAACGCCTTCTACCGTTTATCCGGAATATTCAAAGATATGCAAATACCACAATACATTAATGCAAATTCCCTCTTTAAGTGATGTCCAAGATAGTAAAATTATTAAACTTTCCGGTGAAATCAAAGAAACACTGAGAGATGGGAATATGGATAAATAAATATAAAGTAATAGCTGAATTAATGGGAGAAGATGCCACATCTGTTGACATAGCAGCCGCATTGCTGAAAATAGCTAGCCACCAATGGCGACTGTAGGGCATATTATTCAGTAAACGATTATAGCCGTTTGTGTGGCTCCATCCCAATCAACACTTGCACCAAAGCTTTCGGCAACAACACGTGCCAGAACTAACGTCTGTTCACCTACAATCTTTGCAACGACCATAATGCTACCGGAACAACAGTGTGTAGCCATGAATTGAAATACACTAATTTTTCAGCATGTATTTTATATTTCTACTATTTCCTATTCTATTTACTAGGCCTTTTGAAATCAACCCGTTTAAATACTTACTTGTTTGTGTTTTTTTTATACCTAATTCTGCACTTATATCTTTTGATGTTAAGAACTCTTTTTCACTTAATAAATTAACAATCTCCTGTTCTTTTCCTGAAAGTGCTATCCCTTTTTTATATAATACATTTGGTAGAACAACCCTAACACTATACTCGGTTATTTCAAATTTAGGCTTTGTATCATAATCTTTATAGAGTGACTTAATTCTCCTTATTCCTGTAGCTATTTTTTCAATAAGCTTAAGTCTGTAAAATATTTCAGCAATTATTTTATTCCTAGGAATTGACATTCTTCCATCAATAAAATCTTCATATGAAATACCTATAGGTAGCCCGCCTGGAGATGTTATTTCAATTCTGTCATCAAATATCTCAACCTTTATATTTGCTTGTTTGTTATAGTCTCTATGGCATATAGCATTTGCTATCGCTTCCCTATAAGCAACAAGAGGAATTTCTTCAATAGTTTTTCTGTATACTCCATCAATTTTCTCTTGCTTGTTAATATGCTTATAATAAAAGTCAACACATTTATCAAACTGTATTAATATCGATGAATTTTCAAGATCTATCCTGTCCTTTATTGATTCAACACTATCTGTCGAGTACCTAAGTAATGTTATTTTACCAATATCATTATCATCAGAAAACAGCTTTGCGGCAATATTGTATTTACCATTTTTTAGTAGCCCAAGAGAGGTCAATACATTCTCATCTACTTCACTAATCCCTAGTGTTTTTCTAAGTCTGTTATTTAATACACTTAAATCCAACCCAACATTATTTATTTGTATTTCGTCATACGTGAGATTTTTACCACTCAAGACCAACTCATTATATTCATACAAATCAACCTCTCTTGTTGTAATTGCAATTCTTTTGTATGCCTTCCCATTATAAGTGTATGGAGTGTTTTCACTTTTAAACACCTTTATAATTAGTACTGTTTCCCCTTCATATATATCTGTCTCAATTTCAAAATAAGGGTTTGGTAAAATAGAATCATAAATAGCATTTTCAATTTGTTCTTTTGTATAATTAACATTCGATACACCCATGACTTCACCTTTGTCATTAATACCAATTACAATTATACCATCATTATAATTAGCAAATGCTGATACAGTTTTTAATAAAGTCCTAGTGTATTGTTGTTTATACTCTACATATTTACTCTCTCCAATATGGTAATTAATCTTCATTTCAAGCACCTCCTTAAGTGAACGAATATCATTTGTTCACCTTTATTATAAACTAATAGTTAGTGAAAATCAATGGATTGGGGAAATATATGTCCCTGATGCTCATTTTTCTAATGCAGAAACCTTGGCAGCTTTTGAGGAAGTAGAGCAAATAAAGAAAGAACCAACTCTCGGTAAAACGTATGCGGATGTTGACGCGATGATGAAGGAGTTATTGTCTTGACCTATTCAGTGAGACCAACCTCAAAATTTCAAAAGGATTTAAATGGCTTCCTCGCAATGGTAACCATGTTTCACTGAGATAAAAATATAGAGTTATTGCCTATGATAAAGATTGACCATAAAGTGTATGCATTAGATTATAATGATGGGTGGATTATTTATGTAAATGGTTCTGATAATTCACATTATACATAATGAAAATTGACAGCAAAGAGAAGATGAAAGTTACAGATGAGGGAATATTTCCAAAATTCTCACAAACCAGATACAACTTTCAATTCAGGGAAATATGTTTTGTAAAAACCTCTGTCCCGCGACAATAGTATACCTGATTCAACGAGAGCATGTCCTGCTATTATAAAGTCAGAAAGTATGTGCTGTCTGCTTGTAATCACTGCGCGGCAATCAGTACACTGGAAAAGCTCTTTTTTTCCACAACAGCTGCATTGCAAGTGTTTGTCCCTGGTGCAAGAATATACTTTCCAAGCTTCGGCCGAGATCCATAACGCCTCAGTTGATGAACAGATAAGATTAATATTCGCATCGTTTAAAAAATCCTTCAGCTGCTTTTCTTTTGAAAATTGAGATGCCAACTCGGCATAAACAACTTCTGAAATGATAGTACGATCTGTTCTCATATATTTTGTCAGTAAAGAGAAAGAACTCTCCTTATACTTTGGATCCGGTAATAATATATCCAAAAGAATATTGGTGTCGACAGCAACACTCATTCGCCTCTCAACTCCCTCACAACTTCATTGCTATCTGTTTCGTTTTTAAGAATACCGATGTATTTCTTTAAACACTCTTCTTCTACAGGCTTTTGTATTACATACCCCATTGGTGTCTCTTTCAACTCAAGATAACTACCAGGTTTAATGCCCATTTTTTTTCTAATTTCTATAGGTACGGTAAACTGACCTTTGCTGGTTACTTTAGCCTTATACAAAATAATACCTCCTAGTAAGAAAATTATTTCTTACCAATATGGTATTACCTTTCTACTCAATTGTCAATGCTTATTGCACCGTTACGTAAAACTTATAAAACCACAGCCTGTGAACTCTATCAACATTGGTGGCATCACACTAATTAACACCGAGTCATTGAACGAATACGGGTTTACTGTAATATGGCACCCAAATGAACGGTGGCTTGAAATTGTGGATGACAGCGCTTTCGAAGTGAGTGCAAAAGCGTTATCTGGCATTTTGCTCGACAAGACAGGTGGAGTAGTTGGAAAGGTTGCCGGAAAATACTACATTACAGATATAGTGACAACATTAAACGGTAAGAAAATATAAGCTACAATATCGGTGGCAGAACATTTATTGGAGCAGAGGCAATGATTGATTTCGGATACAGCGTATTATGGCGTCCCGAAAAAAGGATGCTCTCAATCACATCTGGGAAACCGCTTGACAAAACTAGGGAAAAGACCAACGCTTGGAGCATTCATCTATATAGCACAATGTCAGCACCAACCGACGACAACTATGAAGGGTTTTGGTTGGTCTGGAAACGCAACTTTCTTCAAAGGGATAATAACAGCATAAGTGGACACAGTTTTGAATTTTTATCCCATATAATAGTTAGTGGAAGACCAATGGATTAGGAAAACATATGTCCCTGATGCTCATTTTAGCTCAGTTGGCTCAGTTACATGGGAATTTAAGGGCAATGCTTCAAGCTGTAATTACTGTCAGGGTTAAACAATATTTTTCGTTATAGTGCCAAACCAAAAAACAGTACTACTTTTTAATCATCATTGCTCGGTATTGAGAAGGAGTCATTCCTAATTTTTGTTTAAACTTTTTCGCCAAACTCCCATTATAATTCACACCACATTCGTCAAAAGCTTGGGTTATGGACAGATTAATATCACACAGCTTTTCTTCAAGCTTATTGATTTTTACATCCTGATAATAGTTATAGGGCGTCATACCTGTATGCTGTTTAAACATACGAGTATAGTGATACCTGCTCATGTGAACAACATCCGCCAGCTCGTCTATGTCAAATTCCTCATTCCAATGATCGTCTATGTATTCCTTGCCTTTTATAATTTCTTCTTTGTCATGATAGTATCTGGAGGTGATAAAAACAGTCACAATATATGACAATTCATTATTTTCATTATGTATGGGAAAAGAGGTCATGTTATGAAACAAGCTTTCCGAAAGAAATTCACTATTGCCGCCAAACTTATCTACAATCTCCTGAATAGGCACCTTAACATCATATGCATGGACAAGCTCTCCCTGATATGCCCGCTGAACAAAGTCTTTGATTCCCCACCTTTCAAGGTTGGGATCCCTTAATACATTATGTTTTCTTAAATCTCCTTCCGTATCGGATACCTTTGCAAATTGGAAAAAAGCTTCATTTGCTAAGAGCATCGTACCGTCTGGTGCACATATGTGCATCGGATAGGGAAAGTGCTTCATAATCTTCACAAACAGCTCATTATTTTCATCCAAAGACTGAATGGAGCATGCGCTTTCACGCCTTCCTTGTTCAATTAAGCCATATGTGCTTTTGTCCATCGCAGATTCATTTTCTTCTTGAACCTTCCTTTTCTGGATTGATCCTTTTTTCTGTCTCTTATCCTCTGGTTTCACCGCATTTCTAGGTATAAGCCACAGGTTCCCCCTTTTTATTGCGCCCTCGATCCTTCCGGTGTTGCAGTACAATGTTACGATCCGGGTTCCTACACACCATTTTTCACTTGCCTCTTTTATGGTTATATACTCCATGCCGCACCTCATTAATACACTTTCCAACATTATACTACGCACATATGCACTATGCAATTACTTGAAATAATCTGTCAAATAGCGCAGTGGCATTTTAAACTTGTAGTTTTTCTAAGCTTTGCTATAATTAGCTGTATTAGAAAAGACACAAAATAACATTCACAAAAAACAAATTGGTTAGAATTAAGGCTTGCCGTATAAAAAAATAAATGATATGCTATGCTATGCAAAATTCTAGGAGGAGACATTACAATGGCCGAAGAGGGTTTGGTAACAAAAATAACAAAAAATATGCTTACTATTGAAATGTCTCCTCTTTCAAACTGCGGGAGTTGCAAAGCTTGTAGTGCGCACAGGCGGTCTTCCACGGAAATTGAAGTTGAAAACACCTGTAATGCTTCTGTTGGAGATTGCGTTTTTGTTAAGATGGAACAAACTATTTTGGCAGGTGCAATTATTTTTTACGGTATCCCGCTTTTAGCATTCGCAGTTGGCATTTTGTTAGGATGGATGATTGCGCCAATGCTTGTTTCAGAAAGCCTACAAGAGCCGGTAATGGCTGCCATAGGCATATTCTTTTTGCTTATAAGCTATTTATGTATACGTTTGGCAAATCCGCTGATTAAACGTTATATCTGTTTTCCAACCGTAATATCAATTATTCCCAAAGACCTAGAAGATGAACCGAAATCATAAAAAAGTGGGCTTCGCCACTTTTTTCGCTAGGGAACCTTATGGTTCCCTTCGACGGATGCTTAGCATCCAAAAAAAAACCTCCTTAAAGCAGCAAAGGGGCTTCCCCTTTGCAATCCCCATTGTCTAAGAAAGTATACTTTCCTAGACAATAAAAAAGTATGTTACTTTATTAACGAATTTGTCCTACTTTTAACTATGTGCTATAATAGCTGTACGAAAAGTTTATACATAGAGAAGCTGGAGTGAAATTATTGCGATTACCTACCTTTAAAAGAGGATTTCACCTAAAAGATGAGAAATACCACACAGAAAACAAATCAATACAATATATACTTCCCAGAGTCGGCTCTAAAATGGTATATCCTATGATACAAAGCATTGGTACACCATGCCAGCCAATTGTATCTGTTGGCAATCGTGTACTGCTGGGGCAAAAAGTAGGAGATGCAGATGGTCTTGTCTCTTCTCCGATTCATACAAGCGTTTCAGGAACTGTTGATACCATTAAAAAAGTACTTACCCCTGCCGGAATTGTCACAGACGCTGTCATTATCGAAAATGACGGTCTTTATGAAGAGCACCCTACCATTTCTGACCCGGGGGATTACAACCGTTACACAAATGATGAGATCTTAGAAAGAATTCGAGAGGCAGGTATTGTTGGCTTAGGTGGTGCCGGATTTCCGACGCATGTGAAGTTATCGCCGCCAAAAAATCTGATTATTGATAAAATCCTCATAAATGGCGCAGAATGTGAGCCTTACCTTACAACAGATTACCGGGTTATGCTTGAGGAGGCAGACCGAATCGTAATCGGTACCGAAATCATTTTAAAGCTATTGCCAACAGCTGTAGCCATTGTTGCAATTGAAGACAACAAGCTTAAGGCGATCGAATCAATGAAAAAGGCTTGCTGAAGTCATAACAAAATTAAAGTACTTACTTTGAAAACAAAATATCCGCAAGGCAGTGAAAAACAATTGATTCAAGCCTGCACCGGGCGTGAAGTGCAAAAAGGAAAGCTCCCTGCCAGCTCAGGCGTTTTAGTCATAAATGTTGACACTGCCATTGCAATACATCGTGCAATGATAAGAGGACGTCCCCTAATGCGTAAGGTAGTTACGTTTGCTGGTGGCGCAATAAAAAATCCGGGTAACTATAAAATCCGACTTGGTACTCCTATTAATGAAGTTGTTGAGGATATAGGCGGTCTGCATGTTGAGCCGTCAAAAATAATTGTAGGCGGTCCAATGATGGGTATCTCTACATACACACTAAATATGCCTGTCATGAAAACAACAGCTGGAATCCTTCTTTTTACAAAAAAGGAATCGGCAATACCTCCTGAAAGAAATTGCATCCGTTGCGGTCGGTGTGTTGAGTATTGCCCTATTGGGCTTATGCCATATTCGCTCAGTCAATATGTTATCTTTGGCGAAGTAGACAATTTTGTAAATAATAATGGAATGGAATGTATTGAATGCGGGAGCTGTACATATGTATGCCCCTCTAAAAGGCACTTGACCCAGACCATTAAAAAGAAGAGAAGGCAACTGCTTTCACACAAAAAGGAAAAGGACGGTTAATGAGTCAATGCCTAATAAAAAATTAGTTTCAGCTAATCCCCACATACGTTCCGATGTTACCATTGAAAAAATAATGTATCATGTTATAATCGCACTTTTACCCGCATGTATAGCAGGTATTTTCTTCTTTGGTATAAATGCGCTCACTACAGTAATTTTATCTGTGTCGGCATGTGTATTGGCAGAAGGATTATTTGAAAAAATTGCAAAAAAACCAATTACCCTTCGTGATGGCAGCGCTATTGTTACAGGCTTATTGTTAGCAATGAATTTACCATATACTGTTCCATTTTGGCTTCCGATTGTCGGCGGGTTCTTTGCAATTATTATTGTGAAGCAATTGTTTGGCGGGCTGGGGCATAATTTTATGAACCCTGCACTTGCTGCCAGAGCATTTTTGTTAACTTCTTACCCTATACAAATGACCACATGGTCATTTGATGCTGTTTCTGGCGCAACACCTCTTGGACGCATGAAAGAAGAGAGCTTCATACCGACATCAACAGACTATGTCAATGCGCTTTTGGGCTTAAAGGGCGGCAGCCTTGGCGAAGTGTGTGCCATTGCAATTATTTTAGGCGGTATTTACCTCATTGTACGCCGTGTTATTTCCTGGAGAATCCCTGTTTCTTTTCTTGCAACTTTTTTCATGCTTGCCGCAATACTGAAACGCCCTGGTTTTGTTACTTCATATCCGCTATATGAACTTCTTACAGGTGGTTTGCTGCTTGGTGCATTTTTTATGGCTACAGATTATGCTTCTTCTCCCATTCATCCAAAGGGACAATTCATTATGGGCATAGGGTGTGGAATGTTCGCTATACTAATTCGTTTTTTTAGTGGATTTCCAGAAGGCGTCTGCTACTCTATTCTGATAATGAATCTTGTTGTCCCATACATAGATAGAATCACAACACCACGTGTATATGGGGGGAAGAAATAATGTTTAACTCAGTTATAAAGCCTGCCCTGTTTTTATTTACGGTAACTGTAATCATTGCTGTCCTGCTAGGCTTCATGTATTACATCACAGAAGAGCCTATTTATGCCCAATTAGAGCGGGAATTGTTTTTGGCAAAGCAAATACTATTGCCCGCTGCTGCAGCATTTGAGGTTATTGACTACACACAAAGCAAAGCGTCATCTGTAACGACGGTGGAAAAAGGCTTCGATGCCTCCGGGAATAAGGTTGGGTATGTTGTAACCGTTACACCGAAAGGCTATGCAGGAGAAATTCTGGCAATGATTGGGTTTGATGTAGCCATTTCCATAACAAGCTACAGTATTTTAAATTTAAATGAAACTCCTGGATTGGGGGATATTGCTGCTAAACCGGACTTTATCAACAGGTTTGCGGGTAAATCCAGCTTTCCGATTAAAATTGTAAAGATCCCCACCGCAAATAAAACGGACGTGCAAGCGATAACGGGCGCAACCGTTACTTCAAGGGCAATTGTGCAAGGTATAAATGATGCTGCTGAAATAGTTATATCAATCGAAGGAGAAAAATAATGGGCAAATTAAAAAAATTAGCTTTAAACGGAATTATTAACGAAAACCCAGTGTTCGTCCAGCTCATTGGACTGTGTCCAACACTGGCAGTTACCACCAGCGCTTCAAATGGTCTGGGTATGGGGATTTCAACCACATTGGTTATGACCTTTTCGAACATGGTTATTTCTTCCTTGCGTAATATACTTCCCGAAAAAATCAGACTACCAATACTTGTTTCTATTACCGCTAGTTTTGTTACCATTCTTCAATTTGTTATAAAAGCGTTTTTTCCTGATTTAGATAAAACCTTAGGAATATTTATTCCATTAATAGTTGTAAACTGTATCCCTTTTGCAAGAGCAGAGGTTTTTGCCTCAAAAAACAATGTACTTTATTCCACTGCAGATGGTTTTTTCATGGGCGTAGGCTTTACCGCAGCTCTTTTACTCATTGGAAGTATCCGTGAGATTATAGGAACAGGAACTCTCTTTGGGATTAATATTCTTCCTGAAGCATTCCCTAGAACTCTCATGATGATTTTTCCACCGGGCGCATTTTTTACAATTGCATTTATTATTGCGGCAATCAATTATTTTAACGAAAAATCTGAAAGGGAGGATAAATAATTATGGATTTATTTTTTTTATTCTTGAGTGTTGTTTTGGTAAATAACTTTATTCTTGCCCAATTTTTAGGCTTGTGCTCCTTCTTCGGGGTATCTCATAGAATTGAAAACTCAATAGGTATGAGCTTAGCTGTTACTTTTGTTATTACTTTGTCTGCATTCTTCACGCATATTACCTATAATTATATACTTGTTCCATTGGATGTTGAGTATCTATCCACACTTGCTTACATACTGATTATAGCATCCCTTGTACAGCTTGTGGAAATGTTCATAAAGAAAAGCAGTCCACCTCTTTATCGTGCCCTTGGTGTCTATTTGCCTCTCATAGCGGTCAATTGCGCAATTTTTGGCGTTGCAATTATTAACCAAAGGAATAATCACACCTTGCTCCAGGCGGTAGTATATGGATTTGGTGCAGGAATCGGATTTGCTATTGCGATTCTTTTGTTGGCAGGTCTACGTACAAAGCTTGAAAAATCAGATATACCAAAAATATTTAGAGGATACCCCATTACGTTTATTATCGCCGGATTAATGAGTATTGCATTTATGGGGTTTTCTGGTCTATTTTGACAAGTTCAATAGCACAGCAGCGAATGTTTTATATTATCCTTACTTAAAACAACACATAAGTGCATTTGTAATATTTTATGCCCGGCGTGTGAATTTCAATAAATATTTAAATTAAACATAGTAGTAATAGAAATTACACTACTGATACAAGGAGAAAAACCTATGGATCTTACCTATTTAATTAACCCCATCATCGCTATCGGCTCTATCAGCTTAGCCTTGGGGCTCATACTTGGCTATACCGGCAAAAAACTTGAGGTACATGCTGATGAACGAGTGCAGCGTGTGTTTGATGCATTGCCCGGTGCTAATTGTGCTGGTTGCGGATTTGCAGGATGTTACGCCTTTGCCGAGGCACTAGTAGAAGGACGTGCTCGGATAAGTGGATGCCCTGTTGGAGACGCAAGCACTGCTGAAAACATTGCCGGTATTCTTGGTGTTGAGGCTGGAACCTTTGAAAAACATGTTGCCTTTGTAAAATGCGTAGGTTCAGTTGCGGTTGCTCATTACAGATATAGCTATCAAGGAATCTTGAACTGTAACGCCGCCGTTCAGCTTGCCGGTGGTGGAACAAAAGATTGCACACATGGTTGCATCGGTCTTGCAAGCTGCCAGAAGCAATGTCGATTTGATGCTATACGTATTATTAATAATATTGCGGTGATTGACCCGGATAAATGCACTGCTTGTGGTCAATGTTTACTGGCTTGCCCCAAAAACCTTATTGAGCTTGTCCCAGAAAAATCCAGTGTAAGAGTCTCCTGTTCTTCAAAGGAAAAGGCCAGAGACGTAAAGCTTTACTGCTCTGTAGGTTGTATTGGATGTAAACTATGTGAAAAGGTGTGTAATTTTGGTGCCATCACCGTTAGCAATAACTTAGCAAAGATAGATTATCAAAAATGCACGCATTGTCTGGCTTGTGTTAAAAAATGCCCCTCGAAAGTTATTACCGAGGTATGATATGAATTGTTACACACTTTTAATAACTTTACAGGGATTACCCACAGCAATTGTATTATTAGGAATATCTCTAGTTATCACACTACCTGCTCCTATTGTTACATTATCGCCAATCTTCACTCCCGGGCATATTATTACTCCTCCTCCAATCCAGACATTATTACCGATAAAGACAGGTTTGCCATATTCTTTTCCAGTAAGTCTTTTTTCCGGATCTACCGGATGCCCTGCAGTATATATCTGAACATTTGGAGCAAGCAGTACATTATCTCCAATTGTAACCCTGTTAACGTCTAGGATAACACAACCAAAATTGGCGTAGAAATTATCCCCTACTTCAATATTGTATCCATAGTCACAGTAAAAAGGTGTTTCCAACTAATGGAGAATGTCAGCGAATCTTTGGCGGGGCGGCTCGGCTTACTTACGCTGCTTGGTTTATCCACGAGGGAAAAACAAGGTATCGAATTTTCAGAACCGTTTTTACCAACAGACGAATACTTTACTATCTGCAAGAAGAACGCTCGTGAGCTTTCCTATGATGAAGTATGGGCATTTATTCATCGCGGAAGTATGCCAGAACTGTCAACAAATGAGAACTACAACTGGCAGATGTTCTACGGCGCTTATGTAAAGACCTATATAGAGCGTGATGTACGCCAGTTGGCACAGGTCGGAGATGAAATAAAATTTCTGCATTTCATGACAGTGGCGGCAAGTTGCACGGGACAACTCCTGAATTTAGCATCGTTAGCACGTGATGTCGGCATCAGTCCCCCAACCGCAGAGCGGTGGTTGTCTGTTCTCGTGACATCAAACATCGTCTATTTGCTTAAACCCTATTCCAATAACATCACGAAACGCACAGTGAAAACCCCGAAACTGTATTTTCTCGATACAGGTCTTGCTGCATATCTCACTAGATGGAACACAGCGGATGTGCTTAAAAGCGGAGCAATGGCAGGTGCATTTTTCGAGACCTTTGTTCTTGCAGAAATCATCAAGAGTTATTACAACAGAGGTATCCTTGATTTACCGCTGTACTTTTACCGTGATAAGAACATGAATGAAATTGACCTTCTGATTGAGGATAACGGCACACTCTATCCCCTTGAAATGAAAAAACACGCGGATCCACAGAAAAAAGACATCTCCGCATTTGCTTTACTCGATAAAATTCCAAATATTAAACGCGGTTCCGGCGGCGTGATTTGCATGTACGACAACTTGATTACGCTAAAAGACAGCGATAGGGTGATCCCCGTGAAGTATCTGTAAAAACACCCACAATTTGATTGCATCTTCATTCTCTATTTGTGAAATACGCTATCACAGGCACAATAAAAAAGTGGGCTTCGCCACTTTTTTTCGCTAGGGAACCTTATGGTTCCCTTCGACGGATGCTCCGCATTCTTAAGCACCCTCCTTAAACCAGCAAAGGGGCTTCCCCTTTGCAATCCCCAGTGTCTAGGAAAGTATACTTTCCTAGACAATAAAAAAGGTGGAACTATGTGCCCATGCGCGTTATAATATTCCTATACGTCTTAATGTGAATAAATTATTTATTTCACGCAAATAACACTTATAGAAATGCTGTAACATACTAAAGTCAGCATTTCACAGTACCACGATAAAAGAAAGGGAACATAATTAAATGGGAAAAATACAATTTACAGAATTAGGATTATCACAAGAAATACTTAAAGCAGTTGAGGATTTAGGGTATGAAGAAACTACAGCTATACAGACCTTATGCATACCTTTGATAATGCAAGGCAAAGATGTTATCGGTCAATCTCAGACAGGAACCGGAAAAACAGCAGCGTTCGGGATACCAATACTAGAGATGATTGACCTTGATAATAGGAACCTTCAGGTATTGGTTCTTTGTCCGACTAGGGAATTAGCTGTTCAAGCTTGTGATGAAATTAGAAAATACGGAAAGTATAAGCAAGGGATAAAGGCTTTGCCGATTTATGGAGGTCAATCAATTGATCGGCAGATCAAATCTCTAAAGCAGGGCGTACAGGTGGTTGTAGGAACTCCCGGAAGGGTAATGGATCATATGCGACGCCATACCTTAAAAACCAGCGAGGTAAGGATGCTTGTGTTGGATGAGGCAGATGAAATGCTGAATATGGGTTTTCGGGAAGATATCGAGACAATACTTCAGGATATTCCTTCAAGAAGACAGACAGTCTTGTTCTCAGCTACAATGCCAAAGGAGATACTTGCAATTACAAAACAGTATCAAAGAGATCCTCAGCTGGTTAAAGTAGTGCGTAAACAGTTAACAGTTCCTGGTATTGAACAGAATTATTTAGAGGTAACACAAACAAATAAACTGGAAGTTTTGTGCCGTTTGATAGATATTTATAATCCCTGGTTATCACTTGTTTTTTGTAACACCAAAAAAAGAGTTGATGAACTGGTAAGTCAACTCCAGTTTCGTGGTTATCTAGCCGACGGCTTACATGGAGACATGAAACAACAGGTACGTACCCGGGTTATGAATATGTTCAAGGAAGGGAAAATTGAAATTCTTGTTGCCACTGATGTAGCGGCAAGGGGAATTGATGTGGATGATATTGAAATTGTTTTTAACTATGATATACCTGAAGATGAAGAGTATTATGTACACCGTATTGGTCGTACAGGTCGTGCAGGAAAGACCGGCCGTGCTATTACTTTTGTAACCGGAAAGAAACAAATTTATCTTATCCGGGATATTCAAAGATATGCAAATACCACAATACATTTAATGCAAGTTCCCTCTTTAAATGATGTCCAGGATAGTAAAATTATTAAAATATCCGGTGAAATCAAAGAAACACTGAAAGATGGAAATATAGACAAATATATAAAAGTAATAGCTGAATTAATGGGAGAAGATGCCACATCTGTTGACATAGCAGCCGCATTGCTGAAAATGGCTGTAGAAAAAGAAAAGGGGGATGAGCAGACTGTTGACGAGGAAGAGTTCAGTGATTCGGGAGCCGAACCTGGAATGGTGAGACTATTTATTAATGCCGGTAAACAACAAAAAATCAGTGCAAGGGATGTGGTAGGGGCTATTGCAGCTGAAGCAGGTATTCAAGGCAGGTTAATCGGGGCAATTGACATTTATGACAGATATACATTTGTTGAGGTACCAAAAGAAAATGCAAAACAGGTATTGTCTATCATGAACAAAAGTCATATAAAGGGAAGGAAAATAAACATAGAGCCAGCTAAAGCTAAATAGAAAAAATAAGGTAGTGGGAGTGAATATTTGTTTGGGAGGGAGTGAATATTCTTTCCACTTTTTTATTTTTGAATTCCTGTTACTGTATCAAAAATCTGGAACCACTTATACTTTTTTAAGCTTAGCTGCAGCCTCTTTGTCTAAAACTACTGTTGCACCTCCACTAAACACTTGAATTGCCGAAGACGTAACCTCATTTGTTACCGGTCCTTCTAGGGCTTTAGCAACAATCTCTGCCTTTTTTGATCCATTTGCCAGCATCACAACACTTCTAGCCTCAAGGATTGTTCCTATCCCCATTGTAATTGCATAGTGGGGCATTTGCTCCCTTGATATGCCAGCCTTCTTATAAAACGCTTCATAGTTATCATCCAAAGTTTGATCTGCTAATGCTTCTACCCTGGTTCTTGATGTAAAGGCTGAACCCGGTTCATTAAATCCCCAGTGACCATCCCCACCTATTCCAAGTACTTGAAGATCGATTCCGCCTGCTTTGATAATTTCTTCTTCATAAGCTTTACAGTATTTCTCAGGTTCCTTCGTTAATCCATTTGGAATATGAGTATTTTCTTTTTTTATATTAATATGTTTAAAAAACTCTTCGTACATAAATCTCGCATAGCTTTGATCCATGCTGTACGGCTTTTTTAAATCCATCCCTACTCCAAGGTATTCATCTAAGTTAAAGGTTTTTACCTTGGAAAAATCAAGACCTTCTTTATGCAGCTTGATTAATTCCTGGTAGGTACCAATTGGTGTTCCGCCAGTGGCAAGTCCAAGAACACAGTCAGGTTTTCTTCGCACTAATTCTGCTATCATATTTGCTGCATATTTACTCATTTTTAGATAATTTTCTTTAACAATAATATTCATGAGCTACACCTCCAAATAATTTTAATGACATTTTACCACTATATATTACTTCTTCGTACAGAACTATTATTTTTTACACATACATACTTACTACTCTAGCTTTTGCACTAAACCTAATAATGTGATTATCTTCCTTAAAAGTCGCTCTACAACTTACCCACGAGTAATCATAACCTTTGCTTTTTATATTAACTTACTGATTTTTGAAGTTACATCCTGCCTGAAACGGTCGATATACCCTTTTACATAACTTAAAACATCCAAATTTTTATCTTGAACAAGCGGTGTAAGATCAATTGCATATATCATGGAAGATGAATTGTCCGTGCCATGAGATTGTGCATAGGTTGCATTCGCAGCCCTTCTGCCTGCTGTTGCCAGATCATACCTTTTTCCCCCACAAATCTGTGAATCATGCACAGCCAAAACTGCTGCCGCAATATTGGGATGTCCGGCTACATCAAAATACACTTTTTCATCGTCGTTAATCCAGTCAAGGGCTCTCCACACTTCACAGCCATATAATTTTTGCGGAAGGTATTCGTTAGGTAATTCTCTTAATGCCTCAATTACTCTTAATGTGATAGCAACATGTGTGTCATGCTTGTCGGCTGGATTATGTGTGTAAATTATTTCAGGCCTTGCAAGCTTTATGAGCTCTTTGAGTTCACAAACCAAATCTTTGTTCATGGGATCCTTTACAGCCAAACTCGGATAATCAAGCATGGCGCAAGCTCCATACTCTCCTACATAGGCTGCTTTCTTTTGCTCCAGCTTTCTAATTTTCATCATCTGTTCATCGGTATATGATGCATAAATATCGTCTCTTGGGCTTCCTGCCCCATTTGTTGCAATTACGCTAAAAAACCACTTATCATTTTGTCCGAAACATTTAAGTATACCATCATACGCCATGATTTCTATATCGTCCTGATGTGCAGATATTGCCATATGCGTAGTTCTTTCTACTGCCTCATCTACTGGTTTATTATCTGGTATAAAAATCTCTGCTTCATTGTTTTTAAATTGCACAAAATCCCTCCCAAATCATATAATAAAATTTATATCCGGCAAGCTTGCAGCTGCAATAGACTGACCGACACGTCTGCTTGATTCATCAGGAAGATGAAGGCTTATCTTTGATGCAAGCTCCGGGAACTCCGCTTCGAGAACCTTTTGGGCATACTTCTGTATTAAAGCTCCCCCTTCACCTGAAGTGACACGTCCTAGTATAAGCACATGCTTAATATCATAAAAGTACGCATAATGCGCTATTGCATACCCGAGATAACATCCTATAGACTCAAAAATCATTCTTGCACCTTCGTGCTCTTCTGTAAATAATTTTTGAACTGCCTTAAGCTTCTCTGCTGGTGACAGTGACTCATCAAGATCAATACCAGCAGCCGGAGCAAGCTTAATTACCGAATCCTGGGAGAAATACTTGACACCACATCCATAATCACCCGACCACTCATCAACCATTGCACTCTGGTTGTAATCAACCGGTATAAATGCCAGCTCATTAAGCCAGCCAGTTATATTGCCATGTCCATCAACATAACCACCCGCTTCACTGGTACCCATAGCAATTCCGAGCACATTTGTGTCGTTCAAATCCATAGCACCTGCCAAAGCGGTAACATCTCCGTCATTTGCCACCTCAATAGGTACATTCCCCATCTCTTTTGCTATATTGATAAACATATCCTTCACTTTTTTCTCAAACAGATCCTCCGGCACTTTTATAAACAACGAAGCAACTCTAACACGATTGTCAATATATACTCCTGCAGCACTCACGCCAATTGCATCAACTTTTGGCATTTTTGAAGCTGCTCTTTTTATAGAATCCATAATACCTTCATACTGATAATCAGGATTTTCACTTAACTTTGGGTGCCATACAACCTCTTCGCTAAATACAGCTTCTCCATCAATAACTGCAGATACCTTACGGTCACTTCCACCTGCATCAAAACCTATACGGCAACCATCTAAATGTCTTCCGATAGGTTTGGCTCCCTCCCTAGACTCAGGAACATTTGAACAGTCAGTTATTTCAACAGCAAACGGTTTTTCGTAAACCTTTGACATGAATTTTGCATCAAATTCCCTTATCCCACCGTAAGAATATGCCTCTTTTATGAATCTGCCTATCTTATGGGGACCTCCAAAAGTTATTTTCCATCCGCCTTTTATCCATAAAAATGATTTTATAAGACGTTCAATATACAAACGATTATAATCTGCCATTTCATGATTTTCTTCCAAAATCTGTGTTTCTAGAGTTGAAATTAAGCCATCTCCTCGTTCAATGGAAATTCTAATCGGCACCGCTTTTCCCGACAAATCCACCAATTCAAGATAACGACGATTAAAAAGCGAAGCAGGATAGAATTCCTTATCAAGTATCGGCTGTATTTTAGGCTGTAAATCAAAATTAAAATCAGTCATGCTTGTATCTCCTTATAAACAAATAGTGAATTGAAAAAGTCTTACTAAATAATCGTTTTTAACAAATGTATGCATTGTTGTATAAACAACCGATACTATTTTACCACTAGCAAGTTTGAAGTTCAACCAGAACATAATTTTATGGAACGCTGTAACTCTATACAGATAGACTCACGAAATTCACCAGAAGCTTATTTCATGAGTCTATAATCTCCTACCTCCATGGGATAGGACTATTCATAGGGATCAATACCTGCTATGGAAACAATCTGAGTGGTCTTTACTAATAAATTTTAACTGGTCCTTTTACAGATAATTCAGGTTCTTCTCCAATCAGATTATTAAATACATGCATATTGCCAAAAACAATTTGTTGCCAAACTGGTTCACTCCTAGTAAAGTAAAACCAATTATTGGTGATATATGCGCCATCCAAGGGAATACCACGGATTGCAATACATGTGGGCATCTGAGCGGTTGTACCCATAAATGTGTTGTTGTAAATTTTGATAGTAGTTCCTGCGATTGTCTGCGTTCCAACTGTAGCACCATGCATATCAAAGTTATGCGCAGATGTTGAAATCCAATTTGGACCACAGATGTTGAACCTTGCTTCAAACCCATCTCCAGCAACTCCAGTACCGGAGATTGCATGACGGCAGTAGTCAAAATAGTTAGCTTCAATGAGTGCTACCCCTCCGCTAGATAGCACAACACCATATCCGTTGCCAGATGCCTGGTTATGATGGATATTGTTATGATGGATATACCCCCCAGTAATCATATCATCTCCGCCTGTTCCTGAAATGCCGATCGCTGCATCACTCCAGCCAAATAATTCACAGTTGTCTACCTCAAGATACTGATATGGGCAATACATACCTACAGTTTTATTGCTAGTAGACTGCTCTTTTATAGTTTTATGCGGTCCTTCAAGACGCAGACCGGTAATTCTAACACCTTCTCCCCCAATGTTAAATAACCGTATCCCGTTCCTTGTTGTATATATTCTTCCACCAAGAGCGCCATTCACGCCTCGATCGCTTGCAAGCGTTACTCCTGCTGGTATAACTGTTCTTGTAGTTGTACCCATATTGATACTTGCATATCCTTCGACATATATTATGTCCCCCCATTCAGCATTTTGAAATGCCGAAAGCAGCTCACTCTTGGTATCGACAATAAAATCAATATCAGGATCATTTCTACTAATAATATGCGTATATCCATTTCCTCCACCAATAGGGTTTCCAGTTGAGTTTGCTGCCTCAGCTCCGTATGAAGTTACAATAGGATCAGTTGTAACAACTGCATATAAAGCAACATATATGTTGCCTGAAAATGCATAGCTAGCATCCAGCTCATGTGTGAAATCATACCAGAATTCTCCTGACGCATTTGGTGGAATTGGAGTTGGACCAATCCACAAATATGCCTCATTAAGCTGGTAGAAATCTTCAAACATTTCACAGCTTACTTCTACATAGCCATTATTATACTCTATCAATACTTCTCCGGCTATACTACCATTTTCCAGATCATAATCATATGCTGCCGCATATAAATCCAGTGTATATGTTCCCTCACCAAATGACCCGTTACTCCATCCCCAATCATCATAAAATCCTAATTCAGTGAAAGGAATAGCATCATCCCAGCCATATACCCAGGCAGGTTCTATCCAGTAAGAATTTGTTTGAAACTCATCAATAGCAATCGCATCAAAGGTAGCTAAAAATGTCAACATGCAGGTAATCAGGACTGTCAAGGTTAACCGCAAATGTCTCTTAAAACTCATTTTACAAAACTCCCTTCAAATTTAATTAAGTAAGCCAATGCAATAAATGGTACCATGGATTCCATTTATTTATAATTAAATTTTATTATATTTATTAGGATAGTCAATATTAGATTTTTGATAATGATGTTAAATATTTGATATTTTCGATGTTGAGTTTTTGACTATGGTATTAAATATTTGACATTTTTGAAAATTTTAAAAAAATCATGAGGTGTCCGGACAAAAATCCAGAGTTGTGGAGGTTCATAAATATTCCATTGCCTTGCTTTCAACATCGCTCTCCAAGAACTCAGCTATACTACATTCTATATTTGTGTTCTCATTACAAACTGAAATTATGTAATCGCCTTTTTCAAAGGTAAGTATTTGATTTGAAATATCACCATCTAACGTATAAAATGAATTAAGCGGTATTGAAAATCCCTTGCCCATAAACTTGATATATGCTTCCTTTTTTGTCCATACTTCATAAAAGCGCTTGTCCATATCTATTCTTGCCTTTTTTATGTAAGCGACTTCACTC
>Ga0265293_10005187_pt1 | contig 22044 bp, 19 predicted proteins | sample Munlanlewell138R_FD_192505 | JGI IMG/M metagenome (GOLD analysis project Ga0265293, IMG submission 192505) | Leachate microbial communities from a municipal landfill in Southern Ontario, Canada - Leachate well 138R | ecosystem: Engineered > Solid waste > Landfill > Unclassified | place: Canada... | reverse complement strand
ACCACAGTGCTTTTAAAAGACAAGAAAATGCTTTACCGTCTGGAAGTTCTTCAAAAAGTAAATCCAACTCAAAAAGACCGCATTCTTTACATGCTTGATCTCATGCTAAAAGATGCTCAAAATAATTCACTTAGTGAGAAATTAGCGTAATTATGAAAGCAGAAGATATTTACATTATACATCCAGAAAACGAAGAGCAGGCAAACGCCTTAAAAGCTTTTGTCAAAGCACTGAAAATGAAATTTGAAGTAGCTAAAGAAAAAGCGTATAACCCTGAGTTTGTTGAAAAAATAAAACGCAGTAAGCTTCAGCATACCCAAGGAAAAGACAAGGTGATTAAGACCGAAGATTTATGGAAGTAAGTTATACACCTGATGCTTTAAAAGACCGTGACTTTTGGAAAAAATCTGGTAACAAATCTATTCTTAAAAAAATCACTGCTCTTGTTGAAGCAATTGAAGATAATCCATTTGAAGGTATCGGAAAACCCGAACAACTTAAACATGAGTTTTCTGGTTACTGGTCAAGAAGGATCAACAAAGAACACCGTATTGTTTACGAAGTAATTGAAGAACAGAATAAGATTGTCGTTCTTTCTTTGAAAGGACATTATTGGTAACATAACTAGCGAACGAGATGGAATCATTACATCACTTTTCCATTCACGACTACTAATTCTTCACCGATATCTATTTGCAAATATTGTAGATTTTCTTTGATATGGTCGTTTAAATAATATCGATTAATAAAACTTTCCCTATTACCATATGAATAATACTTTATATTAAATTTGGTAGTGTTCACTTCCAAATCCTCTCCATAATCATTAAAAACAACATAATCATACTCAGATTGTTTATCATAAATAATCGTTATTGCATTTGAATTTTTAGTTTTTATATACTCTGACGGTACGAAAACGCCAAAATACTTATATGGAATTATATAACAATCTCCACCTAAACGCTTCCATACTGTAATACATTTATTATTAGATAAATGATAATATCTTCTTGATCGATCAGTAATAAAGTATAAAGTATAAAGTAATAAAATTAATATACTTGTTATTTTTATAATTGTTCTTACCATTTTGGACCAACTTTATACCAAGGGTTTGATTTCATTAAATTAAGTTCCTTTACAGCAGGACCATTATTTAATTTTTCATTATACAAATAAGTTGGGTATGTTAAATTATGACCTGCTCGTTGTGCTGATTGTGTAGGGACACCTTCAGTAGAAAAAGGATTTATCTTGCCATTTTTGCAATAAATCAAAACCTAATCTTGCCTGACCTTTCCATGCTAAACCATTTGCTCCTGCAGTAGCTCCCGCTGCATAGTTTCCAATATCTCTAGCCGAAGCAATTTTTCCTTCAAATGACATTCCTCTATAATGATAAAGAGGATTATTATAATTCGCGTCTCCTGGCTCTGTCCCATCCCTCTTAAAATCATAGTCCTCACCACCTGTTGCATTTTTCATATAGTGCCATAAATCAATTTTACCTCTATTAATTTCATCATTGAAAAAAATTTGTCCTGAGTTATCATTTAAATTTATTTGAGCACCTTCAACAGCACAACCATTATCGCTAACAAAAGAATGAGTCGTTAAAGAATTACCGATTTTCTCTCCTGATTGCGTTATAATATCCGTTTTCCCATCATCTATCCAATCCAAAACAGTATAAGTCCCATCATCATTTTCTCCAACTATAGTAGTTTCTGCTTCTAGCCCCTTTATATCAACAAAATAAATCGGAGTATTATCAAAGTCTACGTAAGGAGATTGCCATGGGAACTCAGCCATCAATGGATCCAAACTCAACCATCTTCCTACCCTCAGATCATATTGTCTAAACTCGGTTGTGTAAGAGTTGCCAAGACCCTTGACGTTATCATCTTTCTCCATTCCATTGAAGCCATAACGGTAGTCTCCACTATTGGCGTTACGCCCTGGCATAGGCATTCCAAACGGATAATAATCACTATAACTCACCACATCAGCAAGGAAGTAATCGATATTTCCATTGCCATCAGGTACAGGTAATTTAGGGTCGGTTACTACCTCTAACACATTCCCTAAGTGATTACTCATCTCAAAGAACTTATCTCCAATGATATTTTGTGTTGCGGTATTGATATCTACTAAGTTTGATTTAGAGCTCGCTATAATTTCTCCAGCTACAGCGAGATTACCTTCGGTGCTACTCCGTGGTCCATCTCGTAGTCGTCTGACTACTACTTCATCAACTTCTCAATCTCCACATGCAAGCCAATCCCTCTCAAAGCATTACCTTGCGCAACAATTTTCCCGTCCCCATCAATCAGAAACGAATGTGGAATTGAACGGATATTATACTTTCTCGACACTTCACCTTTTGTATCCCAAACATGACCGTCCCATTTTAAATTATCTTTAACAATGGCGTCTTTCCATGGTTGTTCAGCTCTATCTAGAGAAACACTCAAAACAACAAAACCTTTACCGTTTTTGAATTTAGTGTTTTTATATTTGTCGTAAGCCTCTACAATATTAGGATTCTCTTTTCTACAAGGTCCACACCATGATGCCCAAAAGTCAAGTAAAACAACCTTCCCTTTATAATCATCCAAAGCGACCATTTCTCCTGCAGGATTTAACAAAGTAAATCCAATGGCACGCATTCCGTTTTTAGGCTGAGCAAACATTAGGAATGGTACGAAACCTACGAGGAGTAAAACTATATTCTTCATATTAATATTTGTATTTTATTTGGGATTAAAAGAGTTATACCCTGCGGATATCTGCTCCTAAATTGTTTAATCGAATGTCGATATCTTGGTATCCCCTGTCGATTTGTTCGATGTTGTGAATTACACTTTTACCTTCAGCAGACAAAGCGGCAATCAACAAGGAAACTCCAGCTCTAATATCTGGGGAGGTCATTTGAATTCCACGTAAGCTATTTTGTCTGTTCATTCCAATAATGGTTGCCCTATGCGGATCACACAAAATAATTTGAGCTCCCATATCGATAAGCTTATCCACGAAGAACAAACGCGATTCAAACATTCTTTGGTGAACAAGAACACTCCCTTTTGCTTGTGTAGCAACAACTAAAACGATGCTTAGTAAATCTGGAGTAAATCCTGGCCAAGGGGCATCTGAAACTGTCAAGATTGACCCATCGATAAATGTATCTATCTCGTAAGACTCTTGTGCTGGAACGAAAATATCATCTCCACGGCGCTCTAATTTAATTCCTAAACGTTGAAATGTTTGAGGGATAATTCCAAGGTGTTCATATCCGACATCTTTAATTGTAATTTCAGATTGTGTCATTGCTGCCAATCCAATAAAACTTCCAATTTCAATCATATCAGGAAGAATTCTATGGAAACAACCACTTAATTCTTTCACTCCTTCAATGTGCAATAAGTTACTTCCAACCCCTGTGATTTTCGCGCCCATGTTATTGAGCATTTTACACAATTGTTGTAAATAAGGTTCGCAAGCAGCATTATAGATTGTTGTATTACCTTTTGCCAAAGAAGCGGCCATTACAATATTTGCTGTTCCAGTAACAGAAGCTTCATCCATGTGAATGTAAACACCTTCTAATTTATCAGCTTCCACTGTATAAAAATGCTCTTTAGAATCAAAGTTAAAACTTGCTCCTAATTTAATAAGCCCTTCAAAATGCGTATCTAACCTTCTTCTTCCAATTTTATCTCCACCTGGTTTAGGCATAAATGCTTTTCCAAAACGGGATAATAAAGGACCAATTATCATTACAGAACCTCTCAATCCACTCGCGCGATCTTTAAAGTCCTCAGATTTTAAATAATCAAGATCTAAATCTTTGGCTTGGAAGATATAAGTTCCTTTTTCAACTTTCTCAATCTTCACTCCCATTGCTTGGAGCAGACCAATTAGTTTATTGACATCAATAATATCGGGAAGATTAGAAATAGTAACCTTTTCGGGCGTAAGCAAAACTGCACAAAGAATTTGTAAAGCTTCGTTTTTTGCTCCTTGAGGAATAACTTCTCCTTTCAACTTTTTACCCCCGTGTATCTCGAATGATGCCATGTTAATTATTTTCTACGTTTTTTTAGTTTATGCTTTTTGATTGGTTTTTTAGGTGCAACACCAACCGATTTCAGAATTGTATTGGTAGGCTTCAATAAATTGATATCATCCAATTTTAATTTACCTCCTGACAATTCCTTAAGATGCGATGTTATTGCACTATTCTCCACATTTTGAGTGTGAAAAGTAAGGTAATTTTTCTTAAGTAAATTAGCCAAAAGTTCTGTTAAGTAATCTCTTTCCTCAACATCTTCATTTTCTGCCGCTTCCTTAATCATTTTCTCGGCATAATGACCAAAATGACCATACTTGCTTTTATTGCGAGGATAGTTCATAATTCTCGGACGCTCAGATAAAGACTCGGGTTCTGGAATTTCGTATGGAGAATCCACATCAATTTCAAAATTACTCATGATATACATGTGCGTCCATAATTTATGGGTGTAATCTTCTACATCTCTAAGATGAGGATTCAATTGACCCATCACGTCTATGATAGCACGCGCTGCAAGGTTACGTTCTTCTCTTGATTCAAGTTGCTTTGCATAATTGATCATGTTCTGAACATTCCTTCCATATTCCTGAATATGTAATTGAGCCCGTTCCGTATTATAGGAAAGGGCGCTCATTGTGTATTCTTCCAAAATGATATTGTTTAATTAAGGTAAAACCTTTAGATAAGAAATGTAGAATTATCCGAAAAATACGATTGCTAGAATAACTCCTATTAAAAATACTGTATATAAAGCTCCTAAAGCAACAGTAGTATCATCAAAATAAACTCTTTTAGACATAATATTATTGTTTTGTGGTAAAAATAGTAAATCTTCTTTAATTTCAACTGTCAAAGAAGAAGTTCTTCGTCGTTTTTTTCAACTAATTCTTAAACTTACGAAAAATAAAGCAATTACCAAGTTGAAAGAAAATTCAAACAAATATTTTTGTCTAAAACTACGGTTGAAAAAGTTGACAATGCTTAACTTTATGCTTACCCCCAAAAAAAAACATAAGCATTTATTAAAAACCAATATGCTTATCCGCTTGTTTCCCTAAACTAGTATTTAAACTAACATTATCTCAAAGAGTTGGGGTTTTTTCATTCTAAAACACTATCGTTTTTCAACATTAGAAATGATAAATCTTTGGATGGAGGGATGATAACCTATAAACCAGCCCCTTATCTGCTTTGATAAAGAGCATGATTTAACATCTGGGTATCAACAAGTTTAATCTGCTAAAAATATCACATCCGGTTGAGGAGCCACAGTTTTTCTTATGAGTTTCTTGCCTTTTTTCCATAATTGCCATTCTTCCACTACACCAGTTTCAAGCTCTACAACCAAATGATAATACATTTCTGTTTCTAACTTTACTTCATAATTTGCCTCTAGTTTTTGTTTTGGTGAAGTCAGCCAAAGTTTACCGTAATCCAAAATCAATTCATATTTGGCTGATGGAACGGTTATCGGTTCTCCATTCATACTCACTTCATAAGCTTCCTGAATTCCATGATATGTTCCTAAATATTTCCTAGGAAACATATTGCTGGAACCGCATGAAAACATTAAAAAGAAGAGAATCCCAAAAAGTATGTAGTTTTTCATAAGCTCATTTTAGATTGGAAAGTTAAAAAATTATTCTAGAACTGATAGGGAATATTTCAGGAAATGAAAAACTAGAATCCGTTAGGATCGGATGAAAAGTGAAGAATGGAAAACTCAAAGATTCAAAATTGATACTGTATTTTGTTGCCTTCAACGCTTTCGACAGGCTAATCACCGCAGTCAACGGTATTATTCAAGTTACTAGAGATATCTTTTTCCGGTGATTGAGCCTACCGAAAGCACACGGAAAAAAGTAAATGGTTGATAAGGCATAAAGCTTCCAACAAACAGCTTACACCCAAACTACTCATAGGATTCACAATTGAAATCTTCAAGTTAGTATAAATTGATTGGTCTTGTCATCAAAAAAAGCCTTATTTTTACCCTTTAAAATTTACAAATCATGGAGCAATATCATCATCTATTAAAGCATATACTTAATAACGGGACAGATCGAGGTGACAGAACAGGAACAGGAACCCGCTCGGTTTTTGGACATCAAATGCGTTTCGATTTAAGCAAAGGTTTTCCAGTTATTACAACGAAAAAACTGCATTTAAGATCGATAATTCACGAATTGCTTTGGTTTATTACTGGTGATACCAATATTAAATATCTAAAAGACAATAAAGTTTCTATTTGGGATGAATGGGCTGATGAAAATGGTGATTTAGGTCCTGTTTACGGTCACCAGTGGCGTTCTTGGCCTGATGGAAATGGTGGAACAATTGACCAAATTTCAAACTTGGTGGAACAATTGAAAAACAATCCAAATTCCAGAAGACATATTGTAAGCGCATGGAATGTGGCCGATGTTGAAAAAATGGCTTTACCTCCTTGTCACTGCTTGTTTCAGTTTTATGTTGCAGATGGAAAATTAAGTTGTCAACTGTACCAACGTTCGGCAGATACATTTTTAGGTGTACCATTCAACATTGCAAGTTATGCTTTATTCACCATGATGTTGGCACAAGTTTGTGATTTAGAACCAGGAGAATTTATTCATACTTTTGGTGATGTTCACTTGTATTCTAATCACTTTGAGCAAACAGAATTACAACTCTCAAGAGAAATTTTGCCTTTGCCAACAATGAAAATCAATCCAAATGTTAAAAGCATTTTCGATTTTAAATATGAAGACTTCGAATTGGTAGGTTACGAACCACATCCTCATATTAAGGCAAAAGTAGCAGTTTAAATTTTTCATTATGAAGTGCGCACTAATTGTAGCAATGGGGAAACACCGAGAAATCGGCAAGGACAATGATTTACTTTGGAAACTACCGCGTGATATGAAGTTTTTTAAGGAAACGACAGAAGGTCATACCGTAGTAATGGGAAGGAAAAACTGGGAATCAATTCCAGAGAGATTTCGCCCGCTTCCAAATCGTAAGAATATTGTTATTTCAAGAAATCCTGATTATGTTGCCGAAGGAGCAATTTTAATTTCTGATTTAAAAGAAATTTCATTGCACCACAATGTTGATTCAGGCAAAAAATGCTTTATCATTGGAGGAGCACAGATCTATCAATTGGCTTTAGAACAAGATTTAATTGATGAATTATACATCACTCAAGTTCATGAAACATTTGAAGCGGACACTTACTTCCCTTTTATAGATTGGGAAAATTGGGAAGAGGAAGATGTGCTAGAATATGAAAAAGACGATAAGAATCCTCATTCATTTACCATTAAAAAATTTACACGATAATCCATGAAAGTTTGCATTGCCGAGAAGCCAAGCGTGGCCAAAGATATCGCTAATACTATTGGGGCAACTCAACGTAAGGACGGTTATTACGAGGGCAATGGGTATCAAGTAACTTGGACTTATGGGCACCTTTGTACACTAAAAGAACCAAGGGATTATGTTGAAGATTGGAGGTACTGGAATTTGAGACATCTACCAATGGTTCCTTCAAGGTTTGGTGTTAAGGTCATCGAAGACGAAGGAATTCAAAGACAATTCCATATTGTAAAAAGATTATTGTGCGCCGCTTCCGAAATCATAAATTGTGGGGATGCTGGACAAGAAGGGGAGGTAATTCAGCGATGGGTTTTTCTTAAGTCTGGCACAAAAGCACCTATTAAAAGATTGTGGATTAGTTCATTGACCGAAGAAGCAATAAAAGAAGGATTTGCCAATTTAAAGGATGGAAGTAAATTCAATAATTTATATGCCGCTGGAAGTGCTAGAGCAATAGGGGATTGGCTTTTAGGAATTAATGCTACACGATTATTTACGAAGAAATTCGCTTTACAACGCCAAGTGCTTTCAATTGGAAGAGTGCAGACTCCTACTCTAGCGATGATTGTTAATCGCCACTTAGAAATAGAAAACTTTAAACCACAAGATTATTGGGAACTGCGCACAGTTTATCGTGAAACCGAATTCAATAGTGTTTTAAGTAAGATCAAAAAACAGGAAAAGGCAGAATATGCCTTGAGTAAAATTAAGGATGAACCTTTTAAAATCACTTCATTTGAGCAAAAGGAAGGAAAAGAAAAACCACCTCGTTTATTTGATTTAACAGCCTTACAAGTTGAAGCGAATAAAAAACAAGGTTATTCTGCAGATCAAACATTGAAGTTAATTCAGAGTTTATACGAAAAGAAATTGGTGACTTATCCGCGTGTAGATACAACCTACTTGCCAGATGATGTTTATCCTAAAGTTCCTGGAATTTTAGAGAAACTAGAATATTACAAGGAACTTACAGCGCCATTACTACACAAGAAACTGCCTAAAAGCAAGCAAGTTTTTGACAACAAGAAAGTAACAGATCACCATGCTATTATTCCAACTGGAGTAAGAGTGAGTGGCGTTACACCTGAAGAACAAAAGATTTACGATACCATTACCAGAAGGTTTATTGCTGTTTTCTATCCTGATTGTACAGTGAGCAACACAACTGTTTTAGGAGAGGTTTTAAAACTGGAATTTAAAGCCACTGGAAAACAGATTTTATCTCCTGGATGGCGAGTGGTGTATCAAAAAGACGATTCAAAATCTAAAAACAAGGAAGAAAATCTAATGCCTGTTTTTGTAAAAGGTGAAAAAGGTCCACACGAGGCCCGAATTGACCAAAAGCAAACTTCCCCACCAAAGCCATATACAGAGGCTACTTTACTTCGAGCGATGGAAACTGCTGGAAGACAAGTCGACGATGAAGAAGCCCGTGAATTAATGAAAGACAACGGAATTGGTCGTCCTTCTACGCGCGCAAATATTATTGAAACGCTTTTTAGAAGACGTTATATCGAACGTTCTGGAAAGTCAATTATGGCAACGCATACCGGAATTGATTTAATTCAAATCATTGACAACGAAACCTTAAAATCACCTGAATTAACAGGGGATTGGGAGCGCAAGTTGAGATTAATTGAAAAAGGCGAATACCAACCTGCTCAATTTAAGCAAGAATTGATAGAAATGGTAGTTGAACTGACCAACGAAGTTCTTTTTAATACGGGAAAAAAAGCCATTCGAATTTTGGATGACCCAAAGGAAGAGGAGAAAAAGGACAAACCTAAAAAGGCAAGGGCCAAAACTGTTCAGGTAGATATCACAACATTAGTTTGTCCGAGCTGTAAAAGAGAAGGTTTCTTAGAAGGGAAAAAGGCTTATGGTTGTTCACATTATAAAGAAGGTTGTAAATTTGTTATTCCTTTCGAATTTATGGGGAAAAAATTAAGCAACAAACAGCTGAATGACTTAATTACAAAGGGGAAAACAACTAAGATTAAAGGATTTAAAAAAATAGGTAGCGAAGAAACTGTTGATGGAAAATTAGAATTGACTTCAGACTTTAACGTTACTTTAAACATAGATTAAAAAGCATTTAAAACCCGTTTAACATGATAAGAATAGCACTTTCTGTATTGACTTTAGCCGTATTGATTATCTTCCATAATTCTATAATTTCTTTTGGATTAAGTGTTAGGTTGTCTTTCACTTTTTCAAAAATCCTTCCATATATGTTGGAGTTTTTCGCTGTAACCTTAATTATTTTCAATGTTTACCGCCAATATTTAATGGGAACATCGCTCACCATTAGAAGATTAGTAAGTATTCTAATTTTATTTGGAGGATCAGGAATTGCATTTGCTGTTAATCCAATTTACGAAGGAGATTTCAGTCACCAGTACCGAGAAATCGCATTGGCAGGAGAAAATGCAGGTACTTTTAAACACGGTCTTACAATGATCGCCTTGCCTGGCTGTCCATTTTGTTACGAAAAATTGGAAGAAATGAAAAGAGTTAGCACTATTTATCCAGAGTTACCCATGTTTGTTTTGGTGATTAACGATGATTCTTTGGCTTTGGAAAGCTACAGAGAAGCGAGTGATGGAATGATGCAAGTGGATCATTTTCCAAAATCAACATTGTTGAAATCGATAATTAAAGATGGTTATCCAAATTTGATATATAAATCTAAAAATGAATCTTCAACCTTAATCAACTGGTCAAACAGTGGATTTGGAAGTGCTAGCTGGGATTATATTTTAGAAAAAGAAGGTTTGTAGAGTAGACGTTAGACTGTTAGACGTTAGACTGTTAGAGGTTAGATGTTAGATGGGAATTTACTCTGGAAAAGTACAGTATGTGCCGTCCTTTCAGATACTAAAATCGACTCACCCTATCCATCCCTAGGACTTACGTCCTAGGTTGTTGCGTACCATCCCGTTGGGATTTTGAAGTGATTTTTACAAATAAAGTATCTGAAAGGACGGCACAATTTGAATAAGTATTATTCCTGAAGTAACGCTCTAGATTAACGCATTTCTTCACCTTGAGATTCTGAAGTAAGTTTTTGTAATTCAGCTCTGAGTGCAGAACATGACTATAACTCATGATGAGTCGTGACTTTTCAATGTAAATGAAAGTGATATAAATTCACTATTCAATTGCACCCACACAAATCCATACAGAGCCTAAATTTTACTATCTAATGATGTTTTTTAGAAGTTGATCTCTATAGTTATCGGAATAGATGCATTTATCACTATGGCTTATCGGGAACATAGTTCCATCTCTTTTTTGAGACCGATAAATTCATAAAACCAATTACAATTCCTCCATGATTTCATGGCAAAAACTTCAATTCACCATTATTATTCTTGATATCTTTTCAACAATACAGCAGCGATATGTCCCCCAAATCCGAAGGTATTACTTAAAGCATATTCCACTTTTGCAGGAACACCTTTTCCAACTGGAAAATTATAGCTGTCTTTACATTCTTCTTCGAAATCCTCCACGTTGATTGTCGGCGGAACCATTTGATGGATGATGGATTGTGCACAAAGAATTGCTTCAATTGCTCCTGCAGCACCTAATAAATGCCCTGTCATGGATTTTGTTCCACTTACTAATAATGTTTTTCTTTTTTCAAAAACAGCATCTAAAGCTTTGATTTCACTCACATCTCCATTTGGAGTTGAAGTGGCATGCATATTCACATAATCCACTTGGTCGGCAGTGATTCCAGCTTCTTCCAAAGCCAAACTCATTCCTTTAATTGCACCTAATCCTTCTGGATGAGTACCTGTTAAATGATAAGCATCAGCTGCCATTCCACCTCCAACGACTTCAGCCAAAATTGTTGCTCCACGCTTTTTAGCATGTTCCAATTCTTCTATGATTAATGCTCCAGCCCCTTCACCAATAACAAAACCATCTCTGTTAATATCGAAAGGACGAGATGCAGTGGCATAATCATCATTTCTGGTTGACAAAGCTTTTAAGGAGCCAAATCCACCTAGCATTGCTGGTCCCATTGGAGATTCCGAACCACCTGCTACAATCATGTCTGCTTTATTCCAACGGATATAATTAAAAGCCTCAATAATTGCTGTTGTTGAAGTGGCACATGCAGAAATAGGTGCGAAATTAATTCCACGAAGTCCGTATTTTATCGAAATCACTCCTGCGGCGATATCAACTAGGATTCTAGGCACTAAGAATGGAGAGAAACGCGGTGTTCCATCTCCGTCATTGTACTCTTTCAATTGTTCTTCGAAAGTTTGTACTCCTCCGTTTCCAGATCCCCAAATCACTCCTACTCTATCTAAATCTATGTTTTCAAAGTCGATATTAGCTTGTTTAACCGCTTCGTCTACTGCAACTAAAGAGTATTGCGTAAACATATCGTACTTCTTCCTTTCTTTTCTATCTAAATGATCTTCCGGATTAAAATCCTTTAACTCACAAGCGAATTGTGTTTTAAACTTAGAGGCATCAAAAGTCTTTATTGGAGCTGCTCCGCTCATTCCAGCAAGTGCATTTTCCCAAAAAGCATCTACCGAATTTCCAATTGGAGTAAGGGCTCCCATCCCTGTGATTACAACTCTACGCATATATTATTGTTTTTTTATTGCGTGGTAAATATAAGAAAATAACACAAGTCCACTAGATGAATCCCTACACTTATCGGATTTTGCGGTAGCTTGTGGCAGCTTTCGATAATATAAAGTAGAAAAGAAGTTTATTTGAAAGAAATTCTTAGAAATGGAAAAGAAAGGGATAAAATAAGATCTGTCTATTTCGTTAAATATCATTATCTATTTTTAAAGTATTCGATAACTAACTGAAGTTTCGGAGTATATTCAGTTCTGCGATTTCTAAAAATCTAACTTTAAGGAACATCACTAAATCTACTCCGAAACTTAATTAATTGATTATTTAATGTTATTCAAGATGTTTACCAGTAAAGCGATGAAAAGAGGAGGTCCTACTATTAATGCTTTTTTAATCTATTGGTAAAGTACCCGAGAAGGATTAATTATTTAAACTTATTAATTTTAGACATTCTGACAAATTGGCGCAACACAATAGAAGGAACAGAATTTGACAAGCAACACTCATGAAATTGATACAAACTGAGAAAGGCAGAACTTTAGAAGCCATAATCTATCCATTATTGGTAGTTATAGTGATGTGGGTGGTATTCTTATTGGACAGACATTTTCATTTGGATTTATATAAATACGGTGTCAGACCACAAACACTTGAAGGAGTTAAAGGAATTTTCCTTATGCCTTTTATCCATGGTCAGCGCGACTTTTCTCATATTATCAACAATTCTGTTCCTACGTTAATTCTCTTGAGCACCTTGATTTATTTTTACCGAGAAATTGCCTTGTATGTTGTGCTATTCATTTGGCTTGGCGCCGGATTCTTACTTTGGTATTTAGCTATTAATACACAATCCTATCACATTGGGATGTCGGGAGTGATTTACGGATTGTTTGGCTTCCTATTTATTAGCGGATTCTTCAAGAAATACTTACCATTACAAGTCATTTCATTGTTTGTGGCCTTTGTCTATGGTTCTATGATTTGGGGTGTTTTTCCGATGGAGCAAGGTGTTTCTTGGGAAGGTCACTTATCTGGATTTATGGTAGGAGCATTAGTTGCTTTTGCGTTTCGTAAAAAAGGTCCTGTTCCTCCAAAATACAATTACGAGATCGAAAAGGAAATGGGAATTGAACCACCAGATTTAGAAGGTCAGTGGAAAGAAAATAGAAGGATTTGGGAAGAACAACAATTGCAAAAACAAGAAGAAATTCGCTTAAGGGTTGAAGCCTTGGAAGCACGTAAACAATTTGAGGAAACCCTAAAAAATGAAACACCAGAAGAAAGTCCTACTGATGATAAAAGTAGTTCTTCAACACAAGGTTTTGGGGTGACTTATCATTATATTCCAAAGAAAAAGAAGGATTAAAGGATTAACTGCGTGGGGCTAAAGCCGTTCAAAGATTAACTTCGTTGAGGGCTTCGTTTTTCGTGGAACTGTAAACTTGTAAATCCGATTGATTACAAAGGGTTTACACTTTAAACTGGATAGGGATTGATTGTTTTAAATGGTAGATAAAGCTTAAAGCCTATAAGCTTATAACTCAAAGATTAACTTCAGTTCGGCAAGCTAGCGCATCGCATTGCGGGCTTCTTGATTAATTTCCAGCTGTCAAACATTGATTCCTACTGGTCTCCCAACAAATTGAATTTCATAGCGTATTGACTTCTAAATGTTTTTATGTTAATTTTTAATTTCCGAGTTATTATATGGATTTTTTAGTATATGTTTACTTTAAATTCTAAACACTTCAAAATTATGAAATTAAAACTACTATTGCTGATACTTCCTTTTATCGGAACGTTTTTCAGTTATTCTCAGGCAGAACTAGTTGTTACTGCACCAGATCAATCAAACGCAACAACTGGGGCAAGGGCTCCCAATGGAACAAGTGCCCACACTACATTGCGAGGCGTAATTATTATAACCGCAGCAGAACTTGCAGCCATTCCAACTGGAACAACAATCACAAAATTGAATATGATTTTGTCGGCTGGAGCCACACCTGGACCTGCAAGTGGAAACATACAGTATTATCTTGAAAACACTTCAGATGTAACAAATCTGAAATCAACAACGTGGTCAACATGTATCTCATCGATGACAAGTGTTTATTCAGGTGCTGTTACAATTCCCTCAGTTGTTGGACCTACTCCAGCAGTAACGCTTACAACAAACTTTGTTTATACAGGTGCATCGCTCTACGTAGCTTATGATTATTTAGGATCAGTGTTTACAACAACATCTGGTACTTATGAAGCCAACCATTTACTTGCTGCAAGCTGGAAAGGAGCTACAAGTTCATCAACAACTCCTCCTGCAACAATTACATCTTCTTCAGGATTTCGTCCGTGTATGCAATTTACATTTGCCAATCCTTTCACAAATGAGTTGAATGTATCAGGAGTTGCAGGGGAAAAAGGTATTTTCAATAATACTATACAAGCAACTCAAACTGTTACTTCACAAATTACTAACACTTCAGTTGGAGCATTGTCGAGTATTCCGGTAACTCTTACAATTGCTGGAGCAAACCCATACACAACCGTTCATACTATCCCAACGATAGCGGCTGGAGCGACAGAAACAGTTTTGTTCAATAACGTTCCTACTTCAAACTTAGGTTCGCAAACAATCACAGTTTCTATTCCAGCAGACCAAGACAATTCAAATAACACTCAAGTTTTCAATCAAGAAATTGCTTGTGATACTATAGGTTACACTCAAACCTCTGTTCTAACTGGAGCAGTAGGATTTAATACTGGAACTGGTGTAATTGCTGTTCGCCATATAATTCCAGCAAACCTTGTAACATTTGTTAATTCAGTTTCGAATTTCTTCCCTGTTTCTACTGATAATTCAGGAAATACCATGAAAGGTTTATTATTAAATTCTTCGGGTGTAATTATCGATTCAACAAATTTGATTACAATTACACCAGCAATGCTTGGAACAAAACAAGATTTCAACTTTATTAACGGTGCAATTGATGTTTCAGGAGATACTATTTATGTTGGTTTCCGACAAACAGCGAATACTATCACGGGGTACTTCCCATTTGGAACCCAAACCAATTCGTATATTGATCCAAATGCAGCGGCTACCTTCACAATTTATGGTGGAACACCTAATCCATTAGGTTCAGGACTTGGATATATGATGATTGATGCAACGCTTGCCTTTGGTGGTTTCGATGTTACGAATTCATCGATAAACGGAGAATTATGTGAAAACTCAGCTTTGAGTATTACAGCACCTGCTGGGTTCTCAAATTATGAGTTTTTCATTAACGGTACAAGTGTTCAAAATGGAACTACTCCAACATATACAACAGGACCTTTAACCACGTCAATAAATTTCAATGTTGATGTTTCAAATGGTTCATGTGTAATAAATAGTAACTTGGAAAATATCACCGTTAATACTTCATCAAGTTCTTCTTCAACAATTACAATTTGTGCAAACTCATATCAGTTTGAAGGACAAAACCTAACTGCTTCGGGAATTTACACAGAGACAATTCCTAATGCTAACGGTTGTGATAGTTTGATCACGCTAGACTTAACCTTGAATGCTCCTGTAACTGTTACAGCATCGTTATCAGGCGCAACACTCACAGCCACTGCAACGCCAGCATCAGCAACTTATCAATGGTTTGATTGTGCTACGAACGCAGAAGTCCCTGGCGCAACTTCAGCAGTATTCAACCCAACTGTGAACGGTGAATATGCAGTGATTGCCTCTTCTTCAAACGGTTGTTCCGACACTTCAAGTTGTATTGTAGTTTCATCAGTTGGTTTAAAGGACAATGCTCAGAACTTAGGATTAAGTGTTTACCCTAACCCTACAAGTGGAACTGTAAATATTCTTTTAGAGAACATGAAGTCGAAGCTATATACTTTAGAATTGATAGATGCAACGGGACGTAAATTGATTACTCAACCGATTACTGATAAGTCAACAAAAGTAGATATGTCATCTTATGGTAAAGGTGTTTACATCATCAAAATTTCTGACGAGAATCGCTCTAGTACGCATAGAATTGTAAAGAACTAGGAAACATAACAATTAAAAAAAGGCCAATTTCGAGTAATCGGGATTGGCTTTTTTGTTGAGGGGAATTTTTCGCGAAAGGGGTAGAAACGGCATCCTTTCTTTTCTTTTTAGAAAAGAAAGATACAGTGGATAACCCGACCCAGTTGTTTTATTTGTAGAGACGAACGACAGTAAGCTCTACAAATAAAACAACTGGGTTTCGCCCAAAAAAGAAGTATTCAATTTATGAGGAAACTACATCTCCAAAACAGGAATATTCTTCACCTTTGTTGATTCCAAATAATCCAATAAAATTTTACCACTCACATCTCCATCAGTAAATATTTCAATTACTGCTGGTCTATCATTGGATTGGATTTCATAGAATTTATCCAATTGTGAATCTATCTCTTGCATTGAATTGGCAGCGTAATAATTGACATTATATGCTTCGCAAATAGATTTTGCTGAGAAAGAATGTTTGGCTACGAAAAACTCATCTCCTTGCGGTGTGCTTTGTGGACCTGGAATGATATTGAAGATTCCTCCTCCTCCATTGTTGATTAAAAACACGCGGAAATTAGAAGGCACATGGTGATTCCAAAATGCATTGCTGTCATAGAAAAAACTGATATCTCCAGTGATGAAAGTATGGAGTTTATCTTTCCCTACAATTGCATTTCCAATAGCAGTACTCGTAGACCCATCGATTCCACTTGTTCCGCGATTACAATAATAGTTAATGCTTTTTATTGGGTCGAAAAGTTGGGCATAACGAATAACAGAACTGTTAGATAAATGCAAATCACTTTGGTCTGGAACAGCATCCAGAATAAGATTGAAAACCGACAAATCTGAATAAGGAACAGTTTCCAAATACTCAACGTGATTTCCTTGAACCAAGTAATCTAATTGCTTCCATTGCTCTCCATAGCGTGAGGAATTTCTATTGAAACCTTCTTCTAAAAGAAAGTCCATAAAGGAATTCACTGGCATAGGAATAGATTTTGTCAAAGATTGAAAAGTATCCATAAACTGAAACTCCTGGCCAATCTTCCAATGATTTTTTGCTTTGTATTTGCGTAAATAAGACTTAATCTTTTTAGAAATAACTGCTCCTCCGATTGTAATCAGTAAATCAGGTTGATACAATTCTGGATCTTCTTCCAAGAAACTGGTTATCGTTCTGTCGATACAATGAACAAAGCTTCTGTCTTGCAAATTACTGGTATTTTCCACCACAACTGCAACACTTTTATCATTGGCTAAAATTTTCAATTGCTCATTTAAATATCCGTTTTTCGGCATTTGACCACACAAAACCAGCTTTTTCGAAGAGTTATTCCAAATTTCTCGTAATTCTTGTTTTTGTAAAGTAGACAATTGCGGATTGAGCTCCATCAATTCAGAAAAACTATCTATTGAAGTGGATGATTCTTTTTCTACAGTAGTATACAATGGTTCTGTAAAGGGAAAGTTAAAATGAACTGGCCCGCCTTGTGTAGATTTCGCAGTGTACATCACCTCATCAATTGATCTTTTATTAAACCAAATCTGGTCTTTTGAAGCAGGTGTTTCATACAAAGTTGTGGAAGCACATATATGATTTTGGAAAACATTTTCTTGACGAATTGTTTGCCCGTCTCCTTGGTCTATCCATTCATTTGGACGGTCAGCCGAAACAACAATCAAAGGAATATTTCTGTAAAAAGCCTCACTCACTGCTGGATAATAGTTCAAAAGAGCAGAACCAGAAGTACACACCACAGGAACAGGTGAATTGGATTGTTCTGCCATTCCCAAGGCATAAAAAGCAGCGCTTCTTTCATCTGGAATAACGAAACATTTGAAACGTTCATCATTGGCAAAACTCACCACAAGTGGTGCATTTCTAGATCCTGGAGAGAATACAATGTACTTTACTCCGTGTTTAAAAAACGATTCTACCAATTGTTGAACTCCAGCTTTCTCACTTATTTTTCCCATTTTCCTATTTACTTTTAACTTTCTTATTCACCTCTAAAGTCAGTTTGAATACTAAAACAATTTGCTCATATAGTTTTCTGCTTCTTGGGCAGTAATTAACTTAAGTTTTAGTAAATATTCGATTACGTTATCAAAATCTTTGTCAAATTTTGCTCCTTCATAATTCCATTCAGTTTCGCTCAACCATTTTGTAACATCGTCGAGTTTTAAACCATACCTCCAAGCTAAAATCTCAGGTGTATTTTCATTCTCTTTTACAGATTTTGCTTTCTTGTTTACGATATCCAGCATCGTTTGTAATTCTGCTTCATACTGCTCAGCAATCTCTGTTCGAACGGCAATTACGAAACAAGGCCAAGGTGTAACCACCTCATCAATGTAGCGACATTTCTCTTGTTCTGTATACGGATGTGTTGTATATTTCTCCCACAAAAATGCTTGTGCTTCATTGTTTTGCAAAGCCCAAAGTCCACCGTAAACATCTCCAACACTGTTGAATCTTAATTTATCGATGTCCCAACCTTTTTGATCTGCTAAAACATAAGCCATCAAATGCGAACCAGATCCTTCACGAGAAATAGCGAAAGTTTTTCCTTCTAATTCGTCTGTTTGCTGGATTGACTTATCGTCAAATGGAACGTGAATTCCCCAATGCAATGGTGATTTCACATAAACCTGTAAGATTTTAGCATCCAATCCTTGTAATATTGCTCTAGAAATTCCTTCGGTCAATAAAACAGCAACATCTATAGTTTTATTTTGTAAACCTTTGATCATTTGACCCGTTCCACCTCCCATATCTTCCCAATGCAAAGTGATGTTTTCCTTACGAAAATCACCTTCTTCCATTGCTAACCTCCATGGTAAATTAAAATGTTCTGGAACTCCTCCTATCTTTAATTTCATTCTATTCATCATCTCCTAAAAATTGTTTTTCATATAAATTCTTATAAAATCCATCTTTTGCCAAAAGCTCCTGATGACTTCCTTCTTCCATTATACGTCCTTGATCTAATACAATAATCTTATCTGCTCTTTGGATAGTTGACAAGCGGTGAGCAATCACAATTGATGTTCTTCCCACAGTCAGTTTCTCGGTTGCTTTCTGAATTAATTCTTCACTTTCATTGTCTACACTTGAAGTTGCTTCATCCAAAATTAAAATATGAGGATTGTAGACATAAGCGCGAATAAAGGCCAATAATTGCTGCTGTCCTGTTGAAAGTACTCCTCCTCTTTCCCCGATTTCGTAATCGTAATTATTTGGTAATTTCATAATAAAATCATGAGCACCAACCGCTTTTGCAGCTTCAATTACATCCTCTCTTTTAATGTTTTCATCTCCTAAAGTAATGTTATTCAGAATAGTGTCTGAGAATAAGAATACATCTTGTAGAACAATCGATATATTTTGTCTTAAATAGGTTAAATCAACATCTCGAATGTCTGTATCTCCAATTGTGATCTTTCCTTTTTGATATTCATAAAAGCGAGAAAGCAAGTTTACAATTGATGATTTCCCAGCTCCAGTTGCACCGACAAAAGCCACTGTTTGATTGGGTTTAATTGTCAAATTAATGTCTTTTAAAACCCAGTCTTCATCTTGATAAGCAAACCAAATTTTATCAAAATGAATATCTCTTTGAAAATCAAGATTCCTAATTTCTCCTGTATCTTGTATTACCTCGTCTCTATCTAATGTTTTAAAAACTCGTTCTGCTCGAACAGCACCTCTTTGAAGCACGTTAAACTTATCGGCTAACTGACGAATTGGTCTGTACAACATATTCACCCAAAGCGTAAATTTAACGATTGTTCCTGTTGAATCTGCGGCAATAGAAAGACCGCTCGATAAGGACCAAGCACTAAATACGATTAAGAAAGCGATAGACAGAGAAGATAAAAACTCTACAACTGGAAAGAAAATTGAATTGGCCCAAATTGTATCAACATGAGCCTGACGGTGACGGGCATTGATTGCTGCAAATCTTTCTTTCTCTACTTTTTCACGGTTAAACAATTGAAGAATAGACATTCCTGTTAAACGTTCCTGTACAAATGTATTTAAACGATTCACCTCAACACTTTCCTTCTGATAAGCTTTTTTCATTGCTTTAGCGAAAATTCTAGTAGCAATTATAAGCAAAGGAATTGGTAGTAAAACATAAAGAGTTAACAATGAATTTGAATAGAACATCCATACAACTATTGTTACCAAGACAAGAATATCTTTAAAAATGCTAATCAATCCTTGAGAAAAAATTTCAGAAATAGCTTCTAAATCTGAAACAATTCGGGTAACTACAGAACCAATTGGCGTTTGGTCGAAATATTTCATATTAAAGGTCATCACGTGTTTGAATAACTTAATTCTAATGTCTTTAATAAGAGATTGTGCTAAAAGATTAGCGTAGAAAGTTGTAAGAAATTGGAAAAGTGCTTCAATAACAAGCATTCCAACAACAATCATTGTCCACCACCAAAGTGCACTGGGATTTTGATCTTTTACGATATATTCATCCACCATATTCCCAATAATACTGGGGCGAAGTGGTGAAACAAAAGCTAATCCTAACGTAAAAATAAATGCAAGAATTAAATACTTCTTGTAGGGTTTTACGTAAACGAACAAGCGCTTAAGTATATAAAAATCGAATATTGGTTTTTTAGTGTCGCCCATGGTGCAAAAATAGCCTGTCAGTTGAGATTTTCATACTTTTGAGACATAATTAATTCTAATAACAACAGAATCATGAAATGTGTTCGAAATTGAAGGATTAACTTCGTTGAGGGCTAAAGCCGTTGAAAGATTTGAAAGATTCAACCATTCAATGATTCAATGATTAACTTCGTTGAGGGCTAAAGCCGTTCAATGATTAACTTCGTTGAGGGCTAAAGCCGTTCAATGATTGAAAAACCAAACGAAGATACAACGTAGGGACGTGTCATAAACCGTCCGTATTTGTAAGTGGTGAGGATTCAGTAAAAACAACATAGTTTATTCAACAGTTCAGTGTCAATTCAAAAACTAGCATTAACTTTGTACTTTACAATTTAAGATATGTCATATAAAAAAGGTGAAATAGACGATTTAATTTTTGGGGTTCATGCTGTAATTGAAGCAATTGATGCCAGAAAAGAAATCAACAAGATAATGATTCAGCGCGGAATGGATAAAGCGCTATTTAAGGAGTTAAAAGAAGCTTTAGCCAACAAGAAATATACTTTACAATTTGTTCCAGCCGAAAAACTAAACCGATTGACGCAAAAAAATCACCAAGGGGTGATTGCGTTTATTTCTCCAGTGATTTACCACGAATTGTCTGACGTTCTAGCAGATGTTTTTGAAAGAGGAGATATTCCTAATTTTTTGGTACTTGACCGTATCACGGATGTTAGAAACTTTGGTGCTATTGCAAGAACAGCAGAATGTGCAGGAGTTCATGCGATTCTTATTCCAGACAAAAACTCTGCGCTAATTACGAGTGATTCGATAAAAACTTCTTCTGGAGCTTTACACAAAATTCCAGTTTGTAAAACCAAAGACCTTCAAGAATCTGTTTCTTTCCTGAAAGAATCTGGATTGCGAATTGTAGCATGTACAGAAAAAACACATGATTTAGTTTTCGATGTCACCATGACTGGACCTACGGCAATTATTATGGGTTCTGAAGAAGATGGTATTTCTCAGGAATTATTATCACTTGCTCATCAACGTGCTAAAATTCCACTTTTAGGAACGGTTTCGTCATATAATGTTGGGGTTTCTACAGGAATTATCCTGTATGAGAAAATGAGACAAATGATTTTGAGCTAAGAGATCCAAAAAATATTTATAATTACTGGCCGAGGATAAAAATTCTCGGCTTTTTTGGGGTCACATTAAATTTAAGGGGATTAAGCAAATAATTTCTCTAACCTAAACAGGAAAAAAGATGTATCTGTCACGCCTCTTAAATTTGCTCTAAATAATTTGATT
>Ga0265293_10005186_pt1 | contig 22050 bp, 18 predicted proteins | sample Munlanlewell138R_FD_192505 | JGI IMG/M metagenome (GOLD analysis project Ga0265293, IMG submission 192505) | Leachate microbial communities from a municipal landfill in Southern Ontario, Canada - Leachate well 138R | ecosystem: Engineered > Solid waste > Landfill > Unclassified | place: Canada... | reverse complement strand
ACTCCTTGACGGCGGAGGCGAAGTCTACACTGGCGATTATGACGGCGAGCCGATAACATACGAGTTTTTCTATGAGCGGTTAAAGTCGGTTATGGGCGAAACCGAGGACTGCTGAGGGAGGGTTTATGCAAGCGGTAACAATAATATTTAGCATTGGGGCAAGCGTCATATCAGGTATGGCGCTTTTCTTTTTGCAGAGGTACTTCAAAGGCAAAGACAAGAGAGATGAACAGCGGGATAAAGAAATGGCAAAGGAAAATATTCTTATCCTAAAAAACATCAACGCGATAGGCAGATTGACCGAAGCTAACAGCATAGCCCTTCGTGACGGCAAGAACAACGGAGAAATGTGCGTAGCTTTGGAAGAGTACAGCAAGGTTGACAAAGAGCTTTATGGTTATTTGCTTGAGCGAAACGCTCATAAATAAAAGGAGAGAAGAATGGAGTATTTACAAGTAATAAGCGTGCCGGCGATAGCGACCATTGTCTATTGGACGGTTAATCTAATTAAGCATGCAGTAAAAAGCAACGAAACTTTCAAGCGCCTTATTCCATTAATATCTGCCGGATTAGGGGCGGTATTAGGTGTGCTTTGCTATTACATAGTACCTGAGATTATACTAGCAACCAATGTTTTGGCCGCAATAACAACAGGCGGAGCAAGCGGTCTTAGCGCAACGGGAACAAACCAAGTTATTAAGCAACTGTCAAAAGAAAAGGAGGATATTAATAATGGCAATACCAAGAATGAGAACAATTGAGGAAGCACATAGTCACATATTGAGTAAGGACAAGGATTCTAAGATATCAAGGTATTTTTTGCGTGAAATTTGCAAGCAAGGCAAGGTACATAATATAAGGTTAGGTAATAAAATATTGCTTAACATAGACGATTTAGAAGAGATACTTTCAAGTAATATAAACATTTAGGTTTTTGATAGACTTTGAAAGTTCTTTACGATATTGTTTGTCTTGAAAAACCATAATAGGAGGTATCAATATGGCATCAATAAGTTGCAGAGAAAACAAGAATGGTATTGTATACCGTGTGCAAGTAAAGATGAAAGATAAAGGCACCGGCAAAGAAATTGTGCGGTCTATGACTTGGCAACCGCCTGAAAGCCTTTCTACAAAACAAGCGAAAAGGGAAGTGATTATTGTAGCAAAGGAGTACGAAGAAAAACTGAAAAAGCAATTCGACTGCAGTGAAGCGAATGCCGCCGATGACAGAATCACCTTTAAGGAATTCGCTGAATCCTGGCTTGAAAAATGTAAGACTGAAAACAGTGCGTCATATTATGCAAATTCAATAAGGGCAATAAAGCTTGCATGTCAGTACATAGGCGGATATAAGCTAGCCGACTTAACTCCGCGAATCATTCAAAACTTCTATGACAAAATAGATAAACTGAAAATGGAGAAAGTTACAATTGCACCGAAAGTAGACAAGATAAGAGACCGTATGGAAAAGCTGGATTTATATTACAGTGATGTAGCAATAAAAACAGGCAAAGGAATGTTAACTGCTGCACTCAAAGGAACTAACATTAAAGAAAACTCCGCAAAAAAGATAGCTAAAGCACTAAACACTACAATACATTCGTTATTTGATGTTGAGAAAGAGCTAAAACTCTACGCTCATGAAACCATACATAAGGTTAAAAGAACGGTTAGGGCAATTTTAGCCGTCGCAAAAAGACAAAGGCTAATTCAAGACAACTGGGCTTCCGCAGACTACATAGAATTCCCCAAAAAGCCAAAGGTGCAAATAGAACACCTAGATGATATACAATCTAAACAACTGTATGCGGCTTTACAAAGAACCGACAACATAAAAGCAAAAACAGCAATAATGACACTATTGCTTACAGGATTAAGAAGAGGCGAACTGTGTGGCTTGGAATGGGATGATATAGACTTCGAGCAAGGAACCTTGACTGTAGCTAGGAGCGTGACAACCGTTGTTGGGATGGGCGTAATAGAGAAAGAGCCAAAAACAGAGAGCAGCAAACGCACAATAAGTATTCCAGATAATCTAATAGAACAATTAAGAGAATACAAAGAGTGGCAAAAAGAATTAGCCAAAAACTTAGGCGATAGGTGGATAAATACAGGCAGAATATTTACGGCTGAATTCGGGGAGAAGATTAACCCTAGCGTAGTGATGTTCTGGCTGAAAAAGATATGCAAGGATAACAACCTACCGCAAGTAACGCTGCACAGCTTAAGACATACTAACATCACCTTGCAGATAATGGCAGGGGTGCCACTAGTAATAGTGAGCGGAAGAGCTGGACACGCAAGGACAAGCACCACAACAGATGTGTATAGCCACTTCCTAAAGTCAAGCGACAAGGAAGCTGCGGAGAAATTAAACAATCTATTTGGATAATCAAACAAGATAAACAAGTATTAGAAACCCTTAATAACAATCAAACAAAAGCCACTCAAAATGAGTGGCTTTTTTGTGCAATGGCGTTCGATATTGGATTCGAACCAACGGCCTGTCGCTTAGGAGGCAAGTTAGTTATGTCTAACAACTTTCATTTGGTGCTATTTCAAGCACTTTTGGCACTTTTGCGCCGTTTGTATCGCACATCCCATTCAATATCTTCCCTAACTTTCACAACTTTCAGTCTGTATCATAATAAAAGGGTGCCAAATCGGGTGCCAAATTCTATGGTGCCAAAAAGCGATTTACAATTATTTACCTACCTTAAGCTTGGCAAAACGCAGTTAGACGACTACCGCAAAGAGGAAATCATCAAGCTCCTCAATACTGGCGACAAACTAGACACCTTCGACGAAATGGTGTTCAAAAGTCTCATGCGCGAGATAAAGGTCACCGCTCCCAAAGAGATAGAAGTAAGCTACAACTGCGGAATAACCGTAAATCACATTTTTGCGTGAAATGTGACCAATAATTGACGATCTATATTGACAAGATATTCCAATTATGATAACATCTAATCAAGATTTATAGTGCAAATCTCACGCAATGCAACAACGTAAACCTAAAGGGGATAAGGAGGCAAAAATGGCATTAAGTAGGAATGAAAAAGAATTACTTCAAGAATATAGAAAAAGTTACAATCGAAGCAAAAACTTTATCAAATTATATTTAATTGTATTTATTATTATTATAATCATAGGATTAATTTTAACTATAGTAAATATTTCTAATGAAATCAATGCTTATTTTATTCTCGGACTTGTTGCATTAGGATCGGGCATTTTATTTACCATCACGGCTCTTTTATGTTTAAGATATATAAATAGAAAATTAAAAAAATTTAATAATACAGAAGAAGCGACTGATTAATATTTTAATTTAAGCAAATAATAACTTATTCCTTATATTCGACATAAAAATACAAAAGCTGCAATAATATGACAATTATTACTACAAAAATTCATGCTAAACTATATTTATAATTTTGAATACAAATTAAGGAGTGAAGTATGAGAACAAACAAAAAATATAGGATTTTTATGATTCTAGTAGCATGTGCAATTATAATAAGTAGTTTTCTTATTGTAAATATTAATAACGGAAGTGCTTACGCAGATTCAATAACAGAAATAGAAATATATCAAGGAAAATATGATTCATATACTGATGATGATTATTTTTCATATAATGGTTTTAGTTATTCTATATTAAGCTATACGAGCTTGCTTTATAAAAGTACATCTAATATAACAAGGAGTAATGGGACAAATAGTTTGACCATAACCGCTGATGATCCTATCATTAATATTATACCCAAAGAATTATTTACGGTTTGTGGCGATTACATATATATCGGAAAAGAATATGGATTTTATGTTAATACGACTGAAGATACGTATTATTATGAAGACGAAAATGATGATTGGGTAGTAAATACTTCCTCTAATAATAAACATTCTTTTGTAATGGTATTCAATATTATTTCTAGTACAGATTTAAGTCAAAATGCAGGTGTAATGGAATTTTCAGTTTCACCAATTTTTCAATATGAATATGTATATATTAATAATGTAGAAAATCAATTCACTATAGCTGATAGTGAAGGTTACGATTATTCTGATTATAAAACAAGAGTCAATTATAATATAACGAATACTAATGGTTTTGTTATACCTGCGGCAAGAGTTAATAACTCTAACAATCCTTTTTATCAAGAGGAGGAAAGGTATTATTTAAAAGATATTTGTTATTCAATGTCTTTGTTAAATGAACAGGAATTAAATGAAGGTAATGGAACTATTTATAATCCCAATAATGATATTGGCTCTTATTTTACTTATTTTGATTATAGATATGATGGATTAACTAGAAAGAACGGAGAATTTCCGGTAGAAGAAACAGTAAATTTAGCTGAGGATGTCGTTGGTATAGTCTTGGGCTTAGTAAAATGCATTCCAGGAGCAGGCAATGTTGTAAGTGCAATAGAAACAGGTATTTTAATTGGTAACACAGTATACGATGGTTTACAATTTGCTAATGGAATTGTCAATTATGTAAACGATAGCAATATAAGTGTTAACAATGGTTTGATATCTGCCACAAATTATTATGCAAACAGAGATGATCAGATTCAATATTATGGTCAATTAATGAAAACTGCAGGTATAGTAGTGAATACTGATGATAACAGTAGTATTTGGTATACAAAAGGTGATTCAAATACAGGATATTTCCAAGTAGGACATTCTGCACTGAACGGACAAGAGCCATATTATACAAGATTACAAAGAGAGATAGGTTTAGTAGTCGTTGATACTGAAGGGTATAGCAAAGCACAGTGTAGTAGTTACGATATAATGTTACGCGATCCTAATTATAAAACTGTTACCATAGATGAAGAAGAGTCAGTATATTTATTGCCTAATGGAGTTAATTATTTTGAATTTGATCCTACGTATACTAGTAATTATTTATTAAAAATTAATACATTGGATACTTTAGAAGTTTATTTCAATGGTAATTTACTTTCTGGGAGTGAGAATCAATATAATATTATTATTTCAGCTGGAAGCCAAAACAACTTAGAGATCCACAAGAATGGAACAGGTTGTATAACTACATTTACGATTTCTCCATCTTCTAACCTTAATAATATTAATGTTAATTCAAATGGAAATTATTTGATTAAACAAGACTTTAATAATGATTCATATAAGAAAATAGTTTTATCGAACGGGAATCTTCAGATCACCAATATTTTCACAATAGAAAATGGTCAATTCATCAATTATACTTTTGATAACCAAGCAATTTATGGTACTGATTGTCTTAGCATACCGATAACTGAAGGTGTTAAATATTTTCTGCTTTACAATACAAATACCACAGCGTTAACTACTAATTTGTCTTTCGAAAATGTTAATTCATTATCAGTCGGTAGTAATAGCGGCAATATAGAAAGAAATTGGCAATATTACAAATTCACTGTGCCTTCAACAGGCAGTTATGCTTTTTCATGTGCTTTCATTAATGCATCAATAAGTATGGGGATTTGGAATGCAAATTTTCAGAAATTAGATGGTATATCTTCTACAAACGCTATTGTTATTTATGATTTAACGCAAAATCAAAATATTTGGATTGGATTAAGAAATGACACATTAGTTGAAGTTAATGGAACGATAACGGCAAACACAACTCAAAATTCATTTAAATGGAAGCTGAATGGCTCTAACATTAGCGGACAATCAAAATCTTTAGAAAGAGGTACCACTTATAATCTCCAGTTTTGGATTAATAATGATTGTCAAATACTTGATTTCGAAAAGGTTAATGGCAGTAGTTACTTTTCCACTTCTGCAAATGGTGATATTATAATTAGTGAATCATGTCCTATCGGTACTAATGTTATTCAAATCAGAGCTTTTGCAGATGATACACATGAAGTAAGCTATACATATTTTTTGAATATAACAACTACATATGAAACAAAAATAAAAATTACAGGACAATTAAATAATCAAACACAATTGGGCTTTAGCTGGCAAACTTATATTACAGGTATAACTGCTTTCAAATATACAATCTCTTCAAGCAGTACTACGGAAAGGTCAGTAAGTGTAAGTGGCACAAGTGGATCTGTAGATATCATTTCTTATGTAAGTACATCTGTCGCCATAGTAGATATTACAATAACCAAGATAACTTTAAATGGGACTGAAAGAATATATAATAGTACGACAGCGCAATATGTTAACCTTTCTACAAGATTTAAAGGAGGAACCGGCACAGAAGCTGACCCTTATTTAATTGAATATCCAAGACATTTTAATAATATTTATAAGGTATCTAATAGCAGTAATTCTAATAGAAACAATATTTATTATAAACAAACAAAAGGTTTATATTTTGGTAATACGGCTACAAGAAGTGGTGTAGAATTTTATGGACACTACTATGGTAATGTTAAGGGTATACTAGAAGTAAATATTTCCTCAAGCAGATTGGTGATTGGAGGTCTCTTCGATTATAATTATGGCTCAATTAGTGGTATAATTGCCTCTGAAATAACAATTAATTCAACTGGCAGCGGTGCATTGGTCGGTAGTATTGTCGGAATAAACTATGCAGGCGGAGAGGTTAGCGGACCGGTTTTGGCGACATATAATATTACAGCAAAAAACTATAGCGATGGTTCTACCGGCGGTATCGCCGGTGTAAATTATGGAACAATTAGTGTTGGCTTATGCGGAGGCACTATAATATCAAAAGCAGATACTGGTGGGATTGCCGGACGTAATGTTGGAACCATAACCGGTGGGTCATGTAGCGCAAATATAACATATTATCATTATGGTTCTACAAATAGGAGTATTGGCGGTTTAGTTGGATATAACAATGGTGGAACAATAAACGATTGTGATTTTACAGGAACCGTTACATACGGTGGAATGACTTCATCTGGATCTTCTTTGAGCGGTTCAAGTAGCGACAGCCGAACATTAGCACCGTATATAGGTATATTGGTAGGATACAATAGCGGGACATTGAATTCAAATTGTGAGGCTTCGGGTACCGTTAATGTTGGAACGCTTCATACTGAAACTTGGACAACAGGTGTGTGGCCATTTAAAACAACGCATACATGGAATCAAGCGCAATATGCCGGAAATAGACGTACAGGTTATCCTATTTAATTTGCTATATATTATTAAATAAATAAGTTATAATAAGGGCAGGAATATCTCTGCCCTTATTAAAGGATAATATGATTAGGATAGAAAACTTAAATAAAATATATAAGACAAAAAGAGGCTATATAACTGAAGCCTTAAAAGATATCAATATTGACTTTCCAGATAAAGGGATGTTTTTTATTGTCGGTAAAAGTGGTTGTGGTAAATCGACGTTATTGAATATTATTGGAGGTATAGAAAAGCCTTCAAACGGTAGCATTTTTTATAGCAATAACAATTTGAATTTTTTGAAACCTTTTGAAATGGATTTTTATCGCGGCAATTTAATCGGCTTCATTTTTCAGGATTATAATCTCATTGGACATCTCTCAGTTAAAGAAAATCTTAAGATAGCTAACGATATTAATGGCAAAACAATATCAGAACAAAGAATCGATGATGCATTAAAAAAAGTCGGACTTCAAGATTTTGCCAATCATTTGCCGGAAGAGATGAGCGGAGGACAACAGCAAAGGGTAGCAATATCAAGAGCCATATTGAAAGATCCTAAAATAATACTTGCAGATGAGCCGACAGGTAATTTGGACTCTGCAACCGGTAAGGATATTTTTGATTTACTAAAAGAAATTTCTTTGAATAAGCTGGTAATTGTTGTTTCACACGATAAAGAAAGTGCTCGACAATATGGTGATGGAATCATGGAATTGAAAGACGGTAAAGTTATCTTAAATAATATAGACAGTTTTACGCAATCGAATTCATTGATATTTGAAAAAAAGAGGACAAATTTAAAATTTAATAGTTTAGCTAGATTCTCATTATATAATTTTAAAAAGAAGCCTATTATGTTAATTATCGCAGTGCTATTATGTATTACTGCGATAACACTTGGTATCTATTCGCAGGCATTAGCAGATTTTAAATTTTATAATAATTTATCTGAAACTTTGGAGCAAAATAATATTGATATATTTTCTGTTAATAAATCATATGGGAATTATGCGGAGTTTTCTGATGAATGTTTTACCACAAATGAATATAATGCAATTAAAGAAAAATACACTGATAATAATATCTATAAAATAACGAATGATAATGAGTACCTTATAATAAACGGAAAATCCGATATTGAGAATATGGGTTTAGATTTAATTGAAAACAGTAGGGATATAGACGATACTTCAATCTATGTTTCTGATTTATATGTTCGAGAAAAATTAAATTATGCTTCCTATTACCATTATCAAGATAATGTATTCTCAAATATAGTATCTATTGAAAATTTTATCGGTGACATCTATGGTTCTAAAGATATTGACGATTGGCTATTTAATGTATCTGGAATCGTTAATACGGGTTATGCTGAAATCGAAAGTTTTACCGATACGGCCACAACGAAAGAGGAAAGTATTAATAAATTCTTTAACAGTAATTTTAATATTAAATTCTGTACCGAAAATTATTTGAGAAATAAAACAAATAATACGGAATATAAATCAATTGTCAATATTGATAATACTTCTGTTATTTATGAAAATACCACAATTACTCAAGACTATGATTTTTATGGACTTGATGAAGACATTTCGCTAAACGCTTCCAGCATTCTTATATATGAAGATGGGAGTATGTGGATGAATAGTATATATGATTCAAATATTATATTGAAAACGTATGAATGTGTCATTCCATTGACATTATATAACAATCTATTCGGAACCACATATAATTCTAATGATTTTGTAGATATTATGGACTATAATAATATTCCCAAAGAGATGCCTCTACTTGGTCAAACAATAAATATAACTATAATGGGAGAAGACAAGAGCGTTAAATTAATTGATATGAAAGTAGTAGGTGTGGTATTTTATCCACAATTAACGGGCGAAGATGTTGAGATCAGCGATATATATGTTTCGAAAAGCCACATTACAAAATTAGTGTCAAATTTTAATTTGAAAATATACTCAATAATTGGAGTTATCAGTAATTATAATGAATTCAGTGATTTTATAAGTAATACTCAGAATATAATAATTGACTCGGCATATTCTACTGCTTTATACAAATATGAAGAAAGTATTGAATATTATAAGAATACATATTTGGTTATTTCAATTGTTTTAGTCATTATAGCTATATTTTTATTGTATTCTCATATCAATAACGGTATTATAACAGAGAAAAAATGTATAGGTATTTTACGATCTTTGGGTGCTTCGCAAAATAATATAATCAATATTTATTTATTTCAAGGAGTATTGATTTCTGCTCTAATCTCAATTATTGTAACGGTCTTCATATTATCTATGGTTAACATAGCGAACTTATGGATGGCTGAAAAAATAATATCTGGAGCTATACTCATTTCAATAAGTCCTTTAATGATTGTTGAGTCAATATTTACATCTTTTATTGCGATGTTATTTGCGGTATTGATGCCAACAATCAAGTTAAGCAGGATGAAACCAATAGATGTAATACGAAAAATATAGGAGTCAATACGGATTGGCAGATACATTATATGTTCTGTCAAAAATGGCACATTTGATTTATAGATTAAGGGTTTAAATCTAGCTGTCCCTGTTTAGGGACAACTTTCTATTTACAAAGTTTCCAATAAATGGTAATATAACATAGAGGTAATCTATGTCAAACGAACAAAGCCAGCGAATTAGAGCATTGAAGGTATATGAAATACTATGTCAGGAAACGGATGAAGATAATCCGATTGGCACAACTTTGCTTATATCAAAACTTAAAGTGAGTGGCATTGAATGCGACCGCAAGACATTGTACAAGGATATCAAGGCGCTGAACGACTACGGCTTTGAGATAATGTGTACGCGGGAACAAAGCAATAAGTACTATGTTGTGAGCCGTAAGTTTGATATTCCTGAGCTTCGCATTTTGATTGATGCCGTGCAGGCGGCGAGCTTCATTACCCCAGGCAAAACGAAAGAGCTGATTGACAAGATTGCAAGCCTCGGCGGAAGCAGCAGAGGCAAGGTATTAAAAAACACAACGGCGTTCAACACGATTAAGCAGAAGAACGAAGGAATCTACTACAATGTTGCTTCACTGGATGAGGGTATTATTGCAAAGCGGCAGGTATCTTTTGCTTATTTTGATTATAACGATATCGGTAAGCGTGTTTATCGTAAAGATGGCGAAAGATACATTGTGAATCCGATAGCCTTAGTTTTCAATGATAATAACTATTATTTGGTTTGCTACAACGATAAATACCAAAACATATCAAACTATCGCGTAGACAGAATGGAAGATGTCCGCGTAGAGGATGCCAAAATTACAAAATCCGAATGTACCGAGGGCTTCAACCTAGCAGAATATCGCAAACAGACTTTCTCAATGTACGGTGGTGAACTGACAAAAGTAGAAATAGCCTTTGATAAATCGTTGACAGATGTTATCTATGACAAGTTCGGCTCTGATGTGCGTATCACTTGTGTAGCCGATGGCTGGTGCAAAGTTTCTGTGAAAATCGTGCCCAGTCCGGTATTCTTCGGCTGGTGCTGTTCGTTAGGTATAAAGTTAAAATTGTCAGCGAAAATTGGTGAGGACTATAAGCGCTTCATTACAGAGATAGTTGACAAATTTTCATAGACTTGAATGACTTTCGATGATATAATTCCAATCCCAACAGGAGGTACTATGTTAACAAAACCTGCAACAGAGAAGATGATAGCAGAGTGGAAAGAAATTTACGCGGTATACAAAGATAAAATCTATGCTAATTGTAAATCGGTCGAACAAATACTTGATTATATAAACTTCAAATACACAGTTTCAAAACTGAATATGTTTGAAGGCAATCAGTTTTATTGTATTGAAAGAGATAATAACAGCGAGTGGAGCAATGTCAAGCAAGTGGACACAAATTATGGAATGATTAGATAAATTGTTTACCTAATTGGGGTGGTCGCGAAGGGGTGAGCGTTAGCGATTAAACCCCTAAAGCGAAGAGAGGGTTACTTGTTGTTAAAGTAGTCTTTTTCTTTTTGATTAGGGGTTTGGTTGTTGTTGTAGCTGTGAAGACGGTTAGAGTTATAGTAGCCTTCTATGTATTCAAAAGTAGCTACATATTTTTGTTTTTGCTTACTGGATTAGTATAGCTCCAGTAAACAATGATTACATATACAGATTATAAAATAAGATAATAAAGCAATAAATAATTATAAAACAACACAAAAACCGCCCATATTGAGCGGTTTTTGCTTATAGTGGTGTGCGTGAGACGATTCGAACGTCCGGCCCCAAACTTAGGAGGTTTGTGCTCTATCCTACTGAGCTACACACACACGATGAAAGTTATTTTAAGTTCACTTACGCCCTATGTACTTCAAGTTGGGTGCAAAGCAGGGTGTAAAGTTTTATTTAGTTTTCTATTTTCGTCTAAAATAGGCTTAAAAGTGGCTATTTTAGGGGGTTTTAGGGCTTATTTGACACTTATCTTTATACCCGCTCAAGGCTTAGGAGGGGCGTATTATATCCATTTAATTACGGATCCATATTAGGTTTTTTAGGCGTTTTGATAAGGTTTTATACGATGAATCTATACGATGGCAATTTGAGCGGCATACTACGGTATAGGCGTCAAGGTGTAAAACAGTTGTTTTTGTCGGTTTACTCGCCGTTTAAGGCGGTTTTCGGTGTCTTTTATTTTCGGTAGCTGCTCCCTAAGTAAAAGTAATACTGATTACTTAGGAGGGGCGTATTATATCCATTTAATTACGGATCCGTGTTAGGCTTTTAATGCAAATCATTATAGCATGTGAGAGAGATAAAATCAAGCAAAGATAGTTAAAAAGATAAGGGGGACATTGAGTATTATGTGTGGATGGTGAATAAAAAAGACGGTAAAGTATGCTTGCCGTCTTTTTGTGGATATTAGGGTGATAAATAATTGGTTTATTTTTTAGTTTGTGAGGGTTGTTGTTTTGTGGGTGGTAATTGATGAACGAATATTTGGGGTTACTGTAACTAAGTGACAGGTATCAGGTGCTTTTTTTTAAGGGTACTTAAGGATATTTTAGGTTATGTAGTTTTTGAAAAAGTCGCACATCTCTTTGTTGGTTAGCTTACCTTCTTTGGATGAGGGGTAGGTTACTGAGAAAATGTGGTATAGCTTTTTGTCCTTTTGCTTTTCCCAAAAGCGGAATTGGTGGGGGATATCCATTTTTTGAGCGTATTTGACAAAGTCGAAAGTTAGAAACTTGATGAAGTCGTCGGCAGAGCTTACTACATAGGATGGGATAAATGCGCCCTTTACTACCTTGTCGAACGAGCAGTAGGGATAGTATTTGGATTGTTTATACTTTTTGCTCTTAAACATAAGATAGGCAAACATTTTGCCCGCTATTGGTAGCCTAAACACCTTATCTAATGCGAATGCTGAACAGACAAAGCCGCCCGCTTTTATCTTTAGATTGCTCTCAACTTCGTAAACTGCTTGCGCCTCTTTGTTGGTGAGAAGTGCCGCAGTAAGCGCCGCAAGGTGTCCGCCTGCGGAATCTCCTGTAATGAAAAGGTTATTTAAGTCACAGTGATATTGCTCGTGGTGCGCCTCAAGCCAATTGAGGGCGGCAAATATATCTTGAACGATATGTTCAATTCCAAAATCGTATAATAGGCGATAGTTTATATTTACCACGGTAAACCCGTGAGCGGCAAGGTGCATATTGTAATATTTGTTATTCTCTTTTGTGCCATAAGTCCAACCACCGCCGTGTATATCGAATATCACCGGCAAGGGTGCGTCTGTTCCCTCGGGATAATAAACATCCAAAAGGTGGTCGGTGTTGTCATTGTTCATATAGGGTATATCGTTTATTTCGACAATGCCATCGGGGGCGGTCTGCTTGGCTAATCTCTCTTTATCCTCTATGGCTACCTTTGCCCAATGCCTTTTTAAAAATTTGCTATATAGTTTCAATTTTGCTACCTCTATCTTTTTAGTAAAGTTCAAAAATAATTATATTAAATTTTCATACTAATTGCACGCTTTTTGTTAAGCAATTTGCAATAAGTAGAAAAAACCCATAAAAAATGCAAATTATAGGCTAATCCAGCTATCGTTTGAGGGGTCTTTGGTAAAAGCGGCAATCATATCTTGCTCTTTTTGGGTGATTGTGCCGCTATCCAACGCAACGGCAGAAAGAGTTGCAATATCGGATAGGGAAATATTATTAACCTCTGCCTCTCTTAAGCGGTCTATGCCTTTTTGCAGGTTGTAGGTGAAAATAGAAACTATGCCTAGCACTTCTGCACCCGCCTCACGCAAGGTTTGCACCACTTCAATAGATGAGCCAGCGGTGGATATTAAATCCTCTACAACGACAACTTTTTTGCCGCTTGGGTCTGCGCCCTCTATGCGGTTGTTCCTGCCGTGTTCTTTTGCTCCGCCTCGCACATAGCCCATTGGAAGGCTAAGTATCTCGCTCACTATTGCCGCATGGGGAATGCCAGCGGTCGCTGTTCCCATAACAACTTGACAGCTAGGATAGTATTTCCTTATAGTGGCGGCAAGCGCTGTTTCTACCTGCTTGCGTATCGCAGGGTATGCCAGCGTTAAACGGTTGTCGCAGTATATGGGCGACTTTATTCCGCTTGCCCAAGTGAACGGCTGCGAAGGGCGCAAAAATACTGCTTTAATATCCAACAAGCTTTTTGCTATATCTTTTGCTATGGTTTCTTTGTTAAAAGCAGTGGTCAATTTAAAGTTCCTCCTAGTCCACAAAAATCTCTCATACATTTATCATATGCGACTTCGGGTTCCTTAGCGGCGGTAATTGAGCGCCCAACCACGATATATGTGCTGCCAAGCTCCCTTGCATAGGCGGGAGTGGCGATGCGTTTTTGGTCGCCCGTGTCGTCACCTGTAAGCCGTATCCCCGGGGTAACGCTAATTAGCCCAAGCTCCTTAATTAATGGCGCTTCTAGCGGGGAGCATACCACACCGTCCAGACCCGCAGTTTTGGCATTGATTGCATACTGCTCTACTGTTTGGGGCAAGGGCGTGTTTATAAGCAGTTCATTTTTTAATATATCCGCATTAATTGAGGTGAGTTGGGTGACGGCTATGAGTATGGGGCGGACACCCGTGCTTCCCTCCTCTAGTCCTTTTAGTGCCGCACGCATCATCTCTATGCCGCCTGCTGCGTGCAGGTTGGTGATATCTGCGCCAAGGGAGGCAATATTTCTCATAGCTTTATATACGGTATTGGGTATATCGTGCAGTTTGAGGTCTAAAAATATCTTTGCGCCCCGTGCCTTTAGCTCCCGCACCAGAGCAGGACCTTCCTTGTAAAAAAGTTCCATACCCACTTTTAAAAAGGGCATTTTCTTTTTGAATTTTGCAAGAAAAGCATATAACTCATCCGCTGACGAAAAATCGCAAGCGACAATAACATCTTTACTCATTTAAAGACCTCCCGATAATATTAGATAGTTTATTTATTTTTAGTTCTTGCATAGCGGCGGGCAACTTTTCGATTATGCGCTTGCTGGCAAAGGGGTCTATTAAGTTTGCCGTACCCACCATTACGGCGGATGCGCCAGCATACATCATTTCTATTACATCTTGTGCAGACATAACTCCGCCCATACCGATTATTGGGAGAGTGACTGCCTTGGCAACTTGATAGACCATTCTTAGCGCAACGGGGAACACTCCAGGTCCACTATATCCGCCTGTTTTCACGCTGATAATGGGCTTTGCAGTTTTTAAATCTATGCGCATACCCACTAGCGTATTTATCAAGCTTATGCCGTCCGCTCCCGCATCTTGAGCGGCTAATGCCATACTGACTATATCGGTGACATTGGGGCTTAGCTTTACTAATATTGGTTTTTTGGAAACCGATTTTACCGCTTTTATTAAATTATAGGCAGTTTTTTCATTTGTACCAAACGCCATACCGCCTTCTTTGACATTGGGGCAGCTTATATTGAGTTCAACGGCAAACACACTGTCGGCAGAGTTAAATTTTTCTGCGGTTTTTATATAATCCTCTGTGGTTGAGCCGCCTATATTTGCAATAACCGCTTTGCTGTAAGAGCGGGAGAGCCTCGGAAGTTCTTTGTTAATAACAGCATCAACCCCCGGGTTTTGCAAACCGATTGCATTAATCATCCCTGCGGGACACTCTGCAATACGGGGGAGAGGGTTGCCAAAACGAGGTTCAAGAGTAGTGGCTTTTAGCGCTATTGAACCTAGTATATTGATATCATAATACTCGCTAAACTCATATCCAAACCCAAATGTTCCGCTTGCAGGGATAATGGGGTTGTCAAGGGTGTGTCCGAACAAAACAACTTTGGTATCAATCATTAAAAATCACCTCGCCTGCTGAAAAAATCGGACCTTCTTTGCAAACCCGTCTTGCGCCCTTGGTTGTTTGAATAGAGCAACCCATACATGCGCCAAAGCCGCAACCCATACGGGCCTCTAAAGAGATTTCGCCCTGCGTATCCCTTGCGGCAAGATTTTTGAGCATAACCAACGGACCGCAAGCAAAATAATAATCGTAATCGGGCAAATGAAAATCCACACACTCTACGGCATTGCCGAAAAACCCAATGCAGCCGTCATCAGTAGATACCGTTACATTGCCAAGTTTAGCAAACTCATCTATATAAAAAGCGTCATCACTGCCCCTAAAGCCAAGCACAATTTGGGGTTTGATTCCCATTGCATTAAATTCTTTGCACAATTTGTAGAGAGGAGCTATACCTATGCCGCCGCCTATCACGAGCGGTTTTTTACTCTTTTTTAGGTTGAAACCGTTGCCAAGTCCAATGAGGGCAGAAAGTACTTGACCCTCTTTTAAGGTTGTCATTGCCGCTGTTCCCTGCCCAACATTTTTATATAGAATGGTTAAAGAATTATCCGTGCTGTCTGCAATACCAAACGGACGCCTTAGAAAAAACCCCGGAACAGTTAGCTCAAGAAACTGTCCCGCCTTTAGCCCCGCTGTGTCGCCCCTTAACACCATTTTGTAGGTATCCAAGTTGAGGGGAACATTTTTGGTAATTGTCAAACTAACTTCTTTCATATTTTTTTCCGTTTAAAATGCGAATCACCGTCTATGGTGGAGATACCCATTGTTATTTCCTCTAATACATCCAAAAGCGCATTTACGGTATCCAAAGAGGTGAAAACGGGAACATTATTCTCCACTGCAGTGCGTCTTATCACTACTCCGTCTTTTTGTTGGAGCAGTCCGCCCTCGCTTATTGTATTTACAACATAAGTCACATACCCACGGCGGAGCAGGGTGAGGATTTCCTCGCTGCCTTGCGAAAGTTTTCTATTAACCCGTGTGCGGATGCCGTGTTGTTTGAGAAAATTTGCTGTGCCTTCGGTGGCGGCTATGTTAAAGCCAAGGTTGTAAAATCTCCGAATTAGAGGCAACGCTTGGGTTTTTTCGTCATCACTGATAGTGGCAAAAATTGTGCCGTAGTTACTCACTCTAAGCCCAGATGCTTTTATTGATTTATATATTGCACGATTTAGTGTGTCGTCATAGCCAATTGCCTCGCCTGTTGATTTCATTTCGGGTGAAAGCACGGCGTCCAGCCCTGTTATTTTGGAGTAGGAAAAAGCGGGCGACTTTACAAACCACCTCTCTTTTTCTGGGAATACCCCTGTATAACCCAACTCTTTTAAGGTAGAGCCTAGCATAACTTTGGTTGCGATATCGGCTATGGGTGTGCCTGTGGTCTTAGCTAAAAAAGGCACGGTGCGGCTGCTCCTTGGATTGACTTCTATAATATAAACCTTGTCCGAATTATCCACTACAAATTGAATATTGAATGGACCGATTATTCCAAGGGCAATACCTATTCGCTTGGTGTAGTCAATAACCGTTTGCTTTACGGCGGCGGATAATGAATAGGGGGGATACACGCTCATAGAGTCGCCACTATGCACGCCTGCCCGTTCAATATGTTCCATTATGCCGGGTATAAATACTTCCTTTCCGTCGCAGACGGCGTCCACTTCGCACTCCTTACCCGCAACATACTTATCTATCAAAACAGGATGCTTTGAGTTAAGAGAAAATGCCTCGGTAAGATAACTGCCAAGAGCTTTTTCCTCATATACAATGTGCATCATTCTGCCGCCAAGCACAAACGATGGGCGCACCAAGACAGGATAACCTATTTCGGCGGCGGCTTTCACGCCGTCGGCTAGGTTGAGAACAGCCTTTCCTGCGGGCATAGGGATATTTAGCTTAATAAGTGCCTCTGCAAACAAATCCCTATCCTCGGCAAGGCTGATGCTTTTGTTGTCGCTGCCAAGAATTTTTACTCCCGCACGGTCTAGGTCATCTGCAAGGTTGATTGCTGTCTGTCCGCCCAAAGCGACTATTACGCCTATTGGCTTTTCGTAGTCGATTATATTTATTACATCCTCAAAGGTGAGTGGCTCAAAGTAGAGTTTATCGCTTAAAGTATGGTCGGTGGATACGGTTTCGGGGTTGTTGTTAATAATAATTGCCTCGTAGCCCGCCTCTTGAATCGCCCAAACTGCGTGAACGGTACTATAATCAAATTCAACTCCCTGCCCAATTCTTATTGGACCGCTGCCAAGCACGATTACTTTTTTCTTGTCGCTAACCATTGACTCGTTTTCGCTCTCATATGAAGAGTAAAAATAGGGGATATAGGATGCAAACTCGCTTGCGCAAGAGTCTATCATTTTATACACGGGGTAGATAGCGTGTTTTTTGCGTAGCTTATATATCTCCATAAAGCTTGTTTTCCAACACTCGCCAATGTAGTGGTCGGAAAAACCCTTGCGTTTTGCCGCTTTTAGTACATCTATATTGTTAGGATTGTTTTTTATCACATCTTCAAATTCTATGATATTGCCGATTTTTTCCAAAAAGAACTTGTCTATTTTGGTAAGAGTGTAAAGATAATCTAGGGGAATATCCCTTCTGATAGCCTCGGCAAGAGCGTAAATTCTCTCATCTGTATTGGATATAATAAATTCTACCAAATCGTGATTGGATAGGGATGCTAATTTTTTTAATTCAAAATGATAGAGGTCTACTTCCAAGGAACGCACCGCTTTTAGGAATGATTCCTCTATGGTTCTCCCAATGCTCATCACTTCGCCGGTTGCTTTCATTTGCATTGTGAGTGTACGGTTGGCTTTAGCAAACTTGTCAAACGGGAAACGGGGTATCTTTGTTACCACATAATCTAGCGACGGTTCAAATGCCGCTATTGTGCTGCCCAATGATATCTCATCCAACCTATATCCGCAGGCAACTTTGGCGGTAATTCTTGCTATGGGATATCCGCTTGCCTTGCTAGCTAGAGCGCTTGAACGGCTAACTCTAGGGTTGACTTCAATAATATAATATTGAAAGGAAAAGGGGTCTAATGCAAACTGTACATTACAGCCGCCCTCTATGCCAAGAGAGCGAATAATTTTTAGCGCACTTCCCCTTAGCATTTGATATTCCTTATTGGTTAGCGTTTGAGAGGGACATACGACGATTGAGTCGCCCGTATGTATTCCCACGGGGTCTACATTTTCCATAGCGCATATGGATATGGCAGTATCGGCGGCATCACGCATAACTTCAAACTCAATTTCTTTAAAGCCCTTTATCGACTTTTCCACCAAAACTTGCCCAACAGGCGAAAGTTTGATAGCATTTTTGGCAACAACTAGCAGTTCATCCTCGTTGTCGGCAAAGCCTCCGCCTGTGCCGCCCAAAGTGAATGCGGGGCGTAAAATAACGGGATAACCTATACAATTAGCCGCATCAACAGCCTCTTCCAGTGATGTTGCGATGTTCGATTCAATCACAGGTTCGCCTATTCTTTCGCATAATTCTTTAAATAGTTTTCTGTCCTCGGCAAGACTGATAGACTGATATTTTGCGCCAAGCATCTCGACTTGACACTCCTCTAAAATGCCCTTTGTGTGCAGTTGCATACCAAGGTTTAAACCCGTTTGCCCGCCCAAACCGCATATGATGCCGTCGGGGCGCTCATAGCGAATTATGCGTGCTATATGCTCAAGGTCAAGCGGCTCCATATACACCTTATCGGCAATATGGGTATCCGTCATAATCGTTGCGGGATTACTATTGACCAAAACCACTTTATATCCTTCTTCTTTTAGGGCAAGGCAAGCTTGCGTGCCGGCATAGTCAAACTCCGCTCCCTGCCCTATGACGATAGGTCCAGAACCAATCACCAAAATTTTATTAATATCTGTTCTTTTGGGCATCCCTTGTTCCTCCTGCCTTTGTCATATGGGCGGTGAAAAGCGAAAAAATATTTTCATCCTCCGCTACGCTGTCGGGCTGATACTGCAAGCTAAGCACCATATTGCTTTCGTCCGCTAGCCCCTCCACTGCACCGTCAATAAGGTTAGTGTGTGTAAGCGCAAGTCCCGTCCCTTTAAGGCTATCTGTATCTATTGTATATGAGTGGTTTTGATTGGTGATTTCTATTTTGCCCGTCTGCAAATTTTTCACAGGGTGGTTTGCGCCCCTATGCCCAACAGACATTTTTTTCGTCTTTGCGCCGCAAGCAAGCGCAATTATTTGGTGTCCCAAGCCGACCCCTGCAATGGGCAGAGTTCCTTTCATTTCTTTTACCAAATTGATAACTTCGGGTAAATCTTCGGGGTTGCCTGGTCCGTTGGATAAAAACAAGCCGTCAGGCTTAAATTTTTCAATCTCTGTTTTTGAAGTGTTATAAGGCACAACCACTACATTGCAGCCAAATTGGTTGAGCTTACGCAAAATGTTAAGTTTCATACCGCAGTCTACCGCAACAACGGTGTAATGGGGATTTCTTGTGCGTGAGTACCATATTTTGCGAGATGATACCGTATCCACTTGGGTTTTAGACAGGGATGTTTCTCTAAGAGCGACAAGACAGTCCTTAACAGAGCGAGAACTATCGGTAATCATCGCTTTCATTGTGCCAAAATTGCGGATAATTCTCACAATTTCCCTAGTGTCCACGCCGCTTATCCCCGCCACTCTGTTCTCCGTCATAACTTCCCCCAAGGTTTTGGTAAATCGGAAATTAGAAGGTATATCATTATATTCTCTCACAATAAAGCCGGACATATAGATATTTTTAGATTCATAATCCTCATCAGTCAAGCCGTAATTGCCTATTAACGGATAGCTCATAACCACCATCTGCCCGCAATAGGACGGGTCGGAGAATATTTCTTGATATCCCACCATAGATGTGTTGAAAACGATTTCGGCAATTCTAGTTGCTTGACCTCCAAAGCCTTGCCCGTAGAACACTCTGCCGTTTTCGAGAACTAACATTTTGTCTTTCATCTATTCTCTCCTGAATAAATCAACTTTCCGTTTAGTATGGTAAGCTTGTTAAATCCGTATAAGCTTTCACCAATGAATGGCGAATTTTTGCCCTTAGACAAAATTTCGCTCTGTTGGTAAATGTGAGGTGTTAATATATCAAGCCCCGCAATATCTGCACGGCAACCTTCCCTGATTCGTGAGTATGGGAGTCTGAAACGGTTAGCAGGGTTTACCGTTACCCACCTTATCATATCATTAACGCTGGCAATTCCCGCCTTAACAAGTTTGGTATAAACAAGGGGAAACAGCGTTTCTAGCCCGATAATACCGTAGGGCGCATCACTAAAGGGTAAAGATTTTTCCGCCTCGGTGTGCGGGGCGTGGTCGGTTGCTATCATATCGGCAACACCTGTTAGCAGTGCAACAAGGGTAGCCTCTTTGTCCTCACGACTTCGCAAAGGAGGATTCATTTTATAGTTAGGTCTATCCTCAACATCCTCATCTGTCAAAAAGAGATGGTGGGGTGTGACTTCGCAAGTTACATCCAAACCGTCGTCTTTAGCTTTCTTTATCAAGGCAAAACTCTTTGCCGTAGACATATGGCAAAAGTGATATTTGCAGCCTGTTTCTCTCACAAGTTCGAGTTCCCTTTCAACAGCAATATATTCCGCCTCGGGACTGTCGCCATAACCGTCCGCCTCAGCGTGAGATGCAATAATTGCCCCGCATTCGGCAGCAAGACGCATAGCAGTTAAAAGCACTTCCCTATTGTTCACGCCCTTACCGTCGTCACTAAAAGCCTTAACCCTCCCCCAAAGCTCCTTGATATCTGTGGGCTTTAGCCCAAGTTGCCCTTTGGTTAAAGAGGCATAAGGGTAAACATTGACCCGTGCGGTCTTTTTAATAATCGTTTCCAAACCGTTCAAAACCTCGTGGCAATCGGGAACAGGGCGCAAGTTGGGCATTGCCATAACCGTACCCACACCGCCTTTTGCAGCGCTCCTTGTACCTGTTGCTATCGTTTCTTTGTCGGTAAAACCAGGCTCTCGCAAGTGTATATGCACATCCACCGCCGCAGGCACAATCAAAAGACCGCTTGCATCCAATACCCTTTCGCCGTCAATGTCAATATTATCTGCTACCGTTACAATTTTTCCGTTTTCTATTTGGATATCTTTTTTAATAAGGGCAAAATTTTTTTGTATCAATCCGTTTTTAATAATCACAGCTTATCCTCCAACACCATGGAGATTACCGCCATTCTTGTGTAAACTCCGTTTTGCATTTGGTTGTTTATGCGGCTTTGCTTGCACTCCACCACTTCGTTGGCAATCTCCACACCTCTATTAATGGGCGCAGGGTGCAAGATAATCGCCCCCGATTTCATCCGATTTGTGCGTTCAACAGTCATACCGTACTGTTCGTGATATTCGTTTACGGTCATCCCCATTGACGATTCGTGCCGCTCAAACTGCACTCTTAGCAGTATGATTATATCCGCTGTTTTGGTTGCCTCGTCTAAGGACATACAGTCGGCTGTGCCGTCCATAAAGCAATCAGG
>Ga0265293_10005185_pt1 | contig 22050 bp, 12 predicted proteins | sample Munlanlewell138R_FD_192505 | JGI IMG/M metagenome (GOLD analysis project Ga0265293, IMG submission 192505) | Leachate microbial communities from a municipal landfill in Southern Ontario, Canada - Leachate well 138R | ecosystem: Engineered > Solid waste > Landfill > Unclassified | place: Canada... | reverse complement strand
CACCACGCCCACGAATTTCACCAGCAAGAACACGGGGAAGGCCTGGCTGGCTTTGTGGTAACAACCAGCCATGTCGTGTATCCACTGGATAACGACTGGCGTTGTTGCGCAAATAATCAAAAAAACCGCAGACAGTTGACGATCACCAGCATTCATTGCTTTAATTAGCCAACTCTCGGGGAGTAGCCGGGGCCTCACCCGCTCCCACAGTGTCGTCAGTACGGAAGTGCGATGTGATCGTCTTCCCGGCGTTGTGACCCACACCGTCCTGGTGTGGTCGGCAAGACCGAACGGATCAACCGTTTCACTCAAAAGGTCTTGCCCCATGATTACAATTGGAAGTCCACTACTTTGGTTCCTGTTTGCGGCCTTCGTCATTGCCGCTCTGCTGATCGATTTCTTCGCACTCAACCGCCAGGGCGCCCACCGCGTTTCAATGCGAGAAGCGGGCATCTGGACGCTCACCTGGGTCGTGGTCAGCTTTATTTTCGTCGGCCTGCTCTGGTGGCACATGGGCGGCACCGGCAGCGACGCCGCCGCACGGGAGCTTGCCAACAGCAAAGCCCTTGAATTCATCACCGGTTACCTGATCGAAAAAGCCCTCGCAGTGGACAACATTTTCGTCTTTCTGATGCTGTTCACCTACTTCGCCGTGCCCCAGGAATTCCAGAAGCGTGTGCTGATGATCGGCATCCTCGGCGCGCTCCTGTTACGCGGTGCGCTGATCCTGGTCGGCGCCTGGCTGATCGCGCAGTTTCACTGGATTCTCTACGTGTTTGGCGCCTTTCTGGTGTTCACCGGCATCAAGATGTGGTGGGCCGCCGGTCAGGAGCCCGACCTCGACAATAACCCGGCTTTGAAATGGATTCGCCGCCGTTTTCCCATCGCAGCGGATTACGACGGCGAACATTTTTTCACCCGTATCAAAGGCCGCAGGGTAGCGACGCCGCTGCTCGTTGTCGTACTGCTGATCGGTATCGTCGACATGGTGTTCGCGGTCGACTCCATTCCAGCGATCTTCGCCATCACCACCGACCCCTTCATTGTGCTGACATCGAACGTATTCGCGATTCTCGGCCTGCGCGCCATGTATTTCCTCCTGGCTGGCATGCACGAACGCTTCCACCTACTGCCCTACGGCCTCGCCGTGGTGCTCGTCTTCATCGGCGCCAAAATGCTACTTATCGATATCTACAAGATTCCGGTGGTGTGGTCCCTGCTCGTCACCGCGTCGATTCTTGCCGCAACGATGGCACTGTCCCTACTCGTGCCGGCCATCCCAGGAGTTCCGCCGAAAGGTGCTTACCCCTTTACCCGACGCAAGGAAAAAGCAGAAACGGATACCCAGTAAAACGCGTTCAATCCACTACCGGAATACATCCATCGGCCAGCGCCAATGTGTAGGCACGATTGTCTCCGGTCGGTGACATTAACCAGCCTGCCGGTCACTCCCACTCAATCATCAACGAGGAATCTAACCCATTGAAGGTAAAGGATTTATAAAAGGCTGGTATTGGGTTTTACCGTCGCGTTTACCGTCAGAATCACGAGCTCTTTATTTCCGCGGGTGATGCAGCAATTTTTCCGGCGACGGCATTTTTCACACCATTATCAACCACACAACATACTAGCAGACTTGTAAATGAATGGGCGAGCGCTTCAACTCCAACTAAAGCTGAAAATTCAAACTCTCGACACTAATTTCGTATCGACCAGCGATTGCAAATGATCTTTAAGTAAAAGGGGAACATTACCACCCGATATGAGCACCCCAGCCTCCATGTTTTTTTCCATCGCGTGCCCAGTCAAGTTTGCACTGGTGATAAAACATATCCTGCCATCAGCAACAGCAACTTTGGCGTGGACACGTCCGCCTAAGAACGGGTCAACCTTGTCACTCCAGGCATAGAGTCTTGAGGCAGGAACAAGTGTTCTCATCTTGCCAATGGCGTCAAAAGTGATGCTGCCACCATGATCTTGAGACAATTCGAGCAGCATTGAGATGACCACACCGCGATCATTTGCCGCGTTCAGGGCTTTGACGATGGTGGACACGTCGTAGGCCACAAAGCTGGTGATGAACAACGACTGTTCAGCGGAATTGATGACTTGCAGCAGCGCCTGCTCCGTTCGACGCGCCGATACGAAAGGCGTCGTCGGCCCAGTCCACACGAGCTCAGTGGATTGCTCCGTAGCGGCTTTGGTATAGACGTGGCTGGCCGCGAGAAGCATTGATGCCAGCTCGTCTGAACCGAGTTCAGTGTTTTTCCAGGTCACTGCAAGTTGCTCAACCACGGTGCTGGCCAGTGGGGTTCCGACCACGCTCAGCAACTCCGTCGCAGCCTTGCTGGCTTCGGTACGACGAACAAGGGCAGCAACGGCCTGCACTTTTTCAGGCGAAACCAGAGAGACCAAGGCTGCAATGGCATCCAAGAGTTCATCCATAATCAGAAACCCTTGAAGAAAGCAGCGTTGGCGCGCTCAAGTGTTGGTACGAGCAGCGATCGATCCAGATAGCGGTTGCCCCGCTCACAAGAGGTCTCTGCTACTAAACTGCACGCATGGCAGGCGGCTCCGTGCAGGGAGCGATCCTTCTCCGGATCATGTTCTGAGCAGAGCGGATCGGATGAGCATATCTTAGAACGGTTTAAGGCCTGCTCCAGTAGACGCCCGAGATTCTCCGGTTTGCCGAGATCGGCGAGGCCGCCTAGCGTGCCGTCGGAGTCTGCTGCTGCGGTGTAGATGAGGACGCCCGCCTGCGGGCTGTCGCCTAATGTGTCGGCATAAATGCGCTCACGAATGCTTGCAGCGTTGTACCCGCACTCCAGCGCCAGCTCGCGAATCAGCAAATGAGAAAGCGTGTGCAGCATTGCATATCGAATGCCGGGGTAGCCTTCGTTCGGGTCGAGATGGCGTGAATTGCGCCATCCCCTATGTCCACCACGGAGCATCTGGTCTACCTTCTTCACACCATCCAGAGCTTCCCACTCAACGAGCGCGGCCTCATCAAACTGCACGAAGATCCCTTCGCCATGAACCTGGTTGGCAGGCACCCAGTCTGGCTTGCTACGGGACAAGCTAGCCATCTGCGGACGCTCATCGGGGTCGCCAGATTCCTCAGGTGCTTCGACACGAGTGAAGCCTAATAAAGCATTCACCTCACGTAATCGCTCAAGGAGCAGAACACGACTGATATGGCCGTTGAATCCTACTGGCGTACCGACTTTCTTGCTCATGAAGTGCGGGTAGTCCGTGGGTGGATTGGCCTCGGTCAGTACGCCCCATTCAGGCCCTTTGATATCGGCCTCACCAACGACCTCCTGTCCGCCGCCTTTGCGGTGCGCTTCAATAGCCGACCAAATCGACTCAGCCGGATACTTGTCGATGCCTGGCAGCGCACCGGTTTTTTTCAAGGCCTTCACTGTCACCGACACTTCGGCTTCGGAATCCAAATCCTCGAAAAACTCCCAGCCATCCTGGATCAGTTGACTCAGTGGGTCCTTCGTCTGCGGAATCGCAAGAGCCGAGAGCGTGATTGGGAACCAGCTATTGGTGGCTCCCAATAGAACAGCGCGGGCTTCCTCATCGCATTCGTTGTCGAAGTGATCTAGGTGCGGATGCCGTCCTCGACAGCCTGGCAGATTCTCTTTTCCGGCTTTACCAAAGGCGTGCGCCATGCTTCTTGATGCAGTACACGCATCACACTTCACCCACAGGTTTTCGGTTTGCAATGACGCGCCACTCTCGAAGAAGCGCAGCGTGCCTTTGCACGAGCTGTTACCGCCATGAACGAAGTAGTGCCAAGGGAAATCATCGAGGTGGCCATCGCGGCAGGCCAACAAGAAACGTGCGGGAACGGCATCTGCATCTTTGGCAGGTTGATCACCTTTAGAACCACGGCAACCTTTGTGAACAAAGCGAGTTCGCTCTGGTCTGAAACGGTTCTCCTTGATCTCGAACAGCCCCGCGTCAAAGGGCGATAGAAGGCCACACTTCACGCAACGCATCCAGCGCGGGAACGGCCTCACAGGCACGCCAATGTTAGCCTCAGCCGACCAAGGATCGACAAGTTCGCTTTTTTGAAAAGGTGGCATACGCAGGTTTTCGACTTGCGCTCCCAATACCTTGCGAACAGCAGCAAGCAGTCGTGCTTCCTGAATCGGCTGGCAGCGATCCTTTTCCCACCGATCAATACCAAGCGTCACCACCGAAAGGCTTGGCAAGTCGATCAAGGCACCTGGGCCGTAAGTCCACAATAATTGGCTTGGGCGCACTTCGCCGACGGGCGTTTTGTTATTGATGATCATATTCAATCCTCATCCTTCGTTGCGGGACGAGGCTTCCAATCGTGGTCGTCCGTGATATGGCTCGTGTTCATAATCAGGCGCACGCCAGGCTCCACTTCCCGCATCGACATCGGTACGGTCCAGTTGTCCCACGCTTGAATTCCTGGCGACTTAATCAGGGCCACGGTCTTGTCTTTCTCAGGCCCACGTTTCTCATACGCCAGGATTCGTCCACCCTTGCTGACTTCTTTCGCCCATTCGTCGGCGCGTTCTTTCAATTCTGTCTCAGCCAACTGCTTACGCGAGTTGTCTTCAGCAACATTACCTGCACGAGTCGCCAATACCTTGATGGCATCCATCATTTCAGTCTGGTTGGACATACTTAGCTGGCCCGCGCCTTCGTTTGGGCTGAATACATCGTTCTCGAGGCGCATCAAACTCAGCATCGCTCCTGTCAAACCTCGATCCATCGCGCGTGGTGAGAACGGCGTAACCGATTGCGCCTCGACGTGTTTGTAAAACGTGGCGTGATAGTGTTCGAAGGTTTCGTAATGAGACAGGTCGCGCGGTCTTGCCCATGTGAGCACAGTGCAGACCAAGCCTGGGAAAGAACGTCCAACGCGGCTGGTGGCCTGAATGTATTCGGCAGTACCTTTAGGTTGACCATTCACGGCCATTAGTCCGAGTCGATTCACGTCGACACCCACAGATAGCATGTTGGTTGCCAGCACCACATCAATGGCGCGAGTGTCCCCGTCTTGCCACTTGGTTACGTATTTTCCGGCGACAGTGTCAAACTCAGATATAAACTTCACCTCTAAGTTATCGAGATACTTCGGAATATCCTGGCTAGAGACCCGCGAGGTCAACTCACGAATATTGCTGACACTGCGTTGAGCCAGCGCCGGCCGCTCCACCATGCTCATTTGAACCCGGTAGGAACGTGTCTGCACATCGTCTTCTGCCAGCCGCTTCATGCCGCCTAACTCACGCAGGGAGTTGAAGTAGCCGACCATAGTCATGTAAGGGTCAGCAGGCTCACCAAAGTGATCGAACAGTTCCTGTGCCGCCGTCAGAAATGCCGTGTAGACGCGGATTAGCATCGCGGGTCGCGAACTACCGGGCGAACACACGCCGAGGTAACGCCGTCCCGGCTTGTCTTCGATCGAGCGCTGCACTGAGAAGAAGTTGTCTTCCACATCCAGACCGTGCGGTGGAAACACCGAAACACGACGCATGAAGACGTTGTTCACCTGCTCCTTGGCTTTGCGCACCGTCGCTGTGGAGGCGATGATCTTCGGCTTGACCGTTTTACCATCAAGCGACCAACCACACAGCTCGTCCACAGCGGTCTCATACAAACCCACCATGGTGCCCAGCGGACCACTAATAAGGTGAAACTCATCCTGAATAATTAAGTCGGGTGGACGTATCGGATGAATGGCCTTTACCTTTGAGGAAGGAAGCCCCTTGCCAGCTTGGTGATTGCCATTGCAGTCGGCACCTTGCCAGAGCAGGCCGTGGCGCTCGCATTCCTGACCTGAACGACCAAACAGCGTACGCACCTGTCCACGCCACGCCATCATGGCGAACTTGTCTACCGTGGCAATCATCATGGTGGGGGGGCGGTGATACATTTCTTCGTCCACCACCAGTACAGGAATTCCAGGATGCGACTGCTTGCTGGATTTACCTTTAGAAAAGTCACATCGACCTTTTTTGTCGCCACAATAGACAAACGTTCGTCCACGACCTTTGTCGATCTCAACATCTCTCCCAGGGGCTACCTCTGAGCCGCACCATGGGCAACTGGTCAGCTGCGCGGGTGATGCAGCACCTGCATTGTATTTGCCAGGGTTGCGTACATCCTCAATGGCGCGGTGGCTGTCCTCGGTCGTGCCCGGCGTTACTTTGTTGCCAACCCACAAGCCGGTGGTAAAGGGTTCCGTACCGAGGGATTTGTCGCCCCTGTCCAGCGCCTCTCGGCGCAATACTTCCATGGCGCAAATCAACGCTGTGGCGCGCTGGAACTGCTGCAGCGTCAACAGACGCAGCGTATAACGCATGACTACAGCCAAGCCGCGTGAGCTGTCGTAGCCACCCAGATTGCCCTGCATGCGTCGAATGGCCATGGTGAAGGCCGCCACGCCCAAATAGGCCTCAGTCTTGCCGCCGCCGGTGGGGAACCACAGTAAGTCCGCATAGGCTTCAACGGGCTGAACTCGATCTGGGTGGCTCGGGTCGGCCAGCGATGGAATTGAAAGCAGCAGAAACGCCAACTGGAACGGACGCCAGCTGCGATTTTTAAGCACGTCGTATTGATCAATGGTGACATCTTCACCCCGGCGCATGGCCAGTGCATATTGACTGCGTACGCGTTGCGTCGCCATGGATTGGTTGGCGAACCGGAATGCCGCCAGCGCTTTTTCGTCATTCTTTAGCGTATCAATCCCTTGCTGCAAACGTGTATGGATCTCCTGGCAGCGGTCCATTGCTTGTTGCGATTGGGTGTCGTAGCCGGTGATTTCAGAACCGACGCGAGCGCGTTGTTCTTCAATCCACTCGGCATAATCCTTGGTCAGCATACTCAAGGCATCGACCAACGGGTCAATGTCCAATGTCGCTAGGCGCTGCATATCGAGCAGGCCACTACTGACCATCTCACGCATCGCCGGACGATCGCTCGGGTCAAGCCCAGGGGTCTCCGTTACCTGCACTTCGTACTGCGGCATTACCGTGGTGCGCACCTCGGTGGCCAGCGTCACGTCGTCTGCGGTTTCGGCATGGACGGCAACACCATGGCCCACCGCGAATTCCACGCGGTTGCGGTAGATCATCTCGAGCGCTTCGCGTTCGGGGTCCATACCGTCGGCATCCAGCACTGGCCTTCGGCGGAAGATAGCGCGCTTGGTGGCAGCCTCATCAGAGCGCACGATCAGCTCCGGCTGGAACACCCACGCCATATCGCGATTGGTGTCTGGTTCCTCTTGCGCATTCACCAGGAACAAAGTGACAAGCCGATCACCATTGGCATTCTTAGCTCGAACGGAGCCTTGAACGCGCACCTCAGGAAATTCTTTGTCAGGGGCCTGATGCGGTATTACGCCTTCGGTGAGCGGCAGTAAAATCTTGCCGCCACAGGGAATGCGTTGCCACACTTTCGCTTTCTGGCCATTGGTTTTAAGTAATTCATGATCACTGTTGGGAACGCGCTCGTAGCGACCCCAGCGCGCTTCAATCTCAATTTTATCGGCATCCCCATCCACGCAAAACGTCATGCCAAGGCTGCTGGGAACCAACGACTGATTACTGGCAGCATCAATTTCGTCACCAGAATCCGACTCTGGCTCTACGCGTCCGGTGGCGGTTCCAAACTCTGCACCAGGCTCATGCCGCCCAGGGGCCTTGGGCTCGGTGGGTTCTTCCGCGTCTTCATTGGCTAATGGCCCATCCAGCCCCTCAATACCGCCTTGAGCAGCTTCACGCGGGGCCAGCTTGCCAACCAAGTAGCGGTCGCGTACACCCATATCAACAATACGTTCATTGGGGCCGCCGGCTGGGCCGAGCAAATCATCCATCACGGCCAACTGCAGAAGCTCACGAATATAAGCCTGATCCTCAATGGCTGGCACCTCAGCAATCGTCTTGTGCAATGCCTTGGGGAGCGCCTCCAGAAAGTCCGTCCATTGAATACGGCCAACGCTGCCCGAAGATGGCGGGGTAAGCGCTGTAAGTCCTATTGAAACTGTTGGTTCAACTACCAGCATACGATCGAAGTAAATCGTGGTCCTTTCCAGATCAGACCGAATTCTCAGTACCCGCCCGACCCTAGTGATGTGGCCAGCAGTATTTAAAACCAAAGCCCAATCGTCTTCGGCGATGGCCTGATACAGCGAACGCTCGCCTTTCAACTGTAAGGTATAGGGCGCAAGCGGGAGATCGGCGGAAAGGCCATGATCAACTATGATCCATGCATTAGATGCAGTATTTTGCGAAATATTACTCAATGTCTTGCTCCTCTTCGCTCACCGAGTCTTTTCGGGCAGCGTTCCACCAGGTGTTGAATACAAGCCTGAACCCAAGCCACCAGGCATAGATTGCAAATGGCGTATGACATGCATCCGCATCTAACAACCCATGAGCAAGCTCATTACGCAAGTTGGGGCCGAACGCATCGCAGAAAAGTGTTCTTAGTTCAAATGCCAGGTCTTTACCAAACACCACATCGGCTTCTGGTAAATCCATCAAAGTACTGAGGCCGTTCTCGTTCTCAATACCATCCTTGTCGAGATTGGTCGTTTTAGCTCCGGCCTGCTTTAAGTGTACGCGCACCATGTGTTCGATTTGCGGAATGAGTAAATGTAAGGCTGTTACAAAATCCCTGTCATATCCTGCAAACAATGCCCTTCCGAACAGCTCGGTTCGATCTTTTGGAACGATGGGCGACTGCCGCCCCAAACCAACAAAGTCTTCCACGCACAGTCTATGCTCAAGTATTAGAACCTCTAGCGCAGGCCAGATGTCACCTTGCACGATAATGCTGACCAAAATCCCATAATTGCGAACCATTTCCGCTCGAATAGCCAACTCATCATCGGGAGAAGGTTCCACACCAAAACTCATCGCAGGGCGCTTTGCGATTACGCGACCATCCTGGCTCAGCACTGTTGATGATGATAGTGAGGAAAATATGGATTGCTGCAATTGCTTAAGGGCGCTTTTGCGCATTTCATCGACCTTCGCTCCCTGATGAAGGTTTGCGAAAGCAAGTAATGCATCAGTGGCAGATTTTCCGGCAACGGCGTTTCGAGCATTTTCGACAAGCTGACTGATATCGACGCTAGGTGTTCTGATTAGGCCCATTTCACTTAGCGATTTTTCACCTGAATCGTTTAGGTGAGATCGGAGCTCCGCTATACGTTCATCAACTTGATAAACTGCGCGCTCTGAACGAGGAATTGTGCGATAGGTTTGAATGGCATTTTCGTAAAAACTGGCGGCAACCATGTGACTAGGGCTGCTGGTTGAGGTTCGCGCGATCGCCTCTTTAACCCAGCCCTCAGCAACCGATTTGGTCATCTCGGCAGCTTTTGATTCATCTGGTATCAGGCGGAACCATTCAGATGCTGCTGAAAAATACTCTCGCGACCTGTGCAAGTCGCCTTCACCATCAAACGCTTTTGCCAAATTTTCAAGCTTTTGCGCGACAACGGTTTTATGGTCACGACCTAACCCATTTGATTTCAGTAGATCAGCTAACCACAGACCCATAAAACCGTCATTAGCTTCAGCGCCATTGAAAGCAGCGATAATAGAAGCTTCCATCTGCGCAACCCTACCACCAGCACCGGCCTTTAGCATGCGCGCCAAACGAATAGCTCGTTCCCAACATTCCCGCCCATCACGAATCCATGTTTCCGTATCCAGAGGAATAGCGAGATAGGCGTCGATGGCGGCAAGCGCGAAAGACACATCTCTTGGCTTTTTCTTTAGCCAAACGAGGTCGGCGAGTCGAGCCTTAAGTCGAACATCATCAATATCAGCGACTATGGATGCAAAGAACTCAATATCAACCTCAAACAAATCATCCGGAATCACAGAGCGTCGATCGTGAAATACAGCATAGGGTTTAAAAGGCTCATTTAAACTCGAAGGTGACAACATCATTGAGCAGGCGTCGGCCAGCAGCCATAGAACTTTGCCATGTTCATTGTGCCCCTCATCAATAGCTGTTCGAGCGGCAGACGAAAACGCCTGCCACATTGATGAATAGCCGTCTCGGGAGTCCGATGCTAACGCCTCTTTCCAGCCGCTCGCAGAGAAGTGTTCGGGGGTAATTGTCAGGTCGGCTGGGTAGCGTTGATTTGTCATTCACCCATCCTGCCGAAATCAAAACCGGGCTGAGAATTATCCTTAGTTGTTTTGTTTCTCGCTTTACGCTTTTTCTCAGCTGTCTGCTTGATTAATTCTCCATGCAGCCCATCTGACAGTTCTTTTTTATAGCGGTCGTGATTGAGCTGAAGTAGTCTCTGCAATATTTCAGTTCGTGCATTTTCAGACGCAGCAAATTGGATTCCAAGCTGGGTCTCATGAAAACCATACTCCAAATCTATGTCACCCCAACCATACGAACTCAATACAGACGAATCAAGTGAAGACATGAGCTCTCGCAATTCAATAATATCCACAGAAACTTCTTGAGGATTATCAATTAAATTACAAATATACGTTGCCCCTTTTTTTCTATGACGCATCACTTTAGTTCTGCTTTCGTGGTATCTTCGCCCAGCATCCTCAAGTTGTCCTGCGTCTTCTTCTGGAAATGGAAATGTATCAAAGCAACTTGATGGGGCGTACTGAGGGCGGGTTTCCAACTTATTTCCATATTGCAGCGCCCACATCCAATGGATAGAGCTCTGAAGTAAAGTAAAATCGGACCAACTACTAAGGGCCACTACCGTCGTAGTGTGAGCCAATGTAATACCAGGCTCATAGAACTGAAAAACATTATGTTTACCAGTAAAAGGGTGGACCAAGTATCGGCCCATTGAATTTATTGTTTTGTAAAGTTGCTTCGCTTGCGAATCGTACTTCCAGAAGTCCCTTGATAATGCTGTACGCTTTTTTACATCCCTAATTTTCATTCTTTCTGGGAGGACTAAAGTTTTAGCAACTTTAAATGGTTCAATGTATGAAGATGCTTTCTCTTCATCAAAGTCAAAAAAGTTGATGACCCATCTAGATGGTTCCTGATCGGGTTTTGACAAAATATCATTACCACCCAAAAAAGGAAAAAGAACATCTTTATTTCTATGAGATATCTCTATCATCCTTGATGCTTCTTCGAAATCCAAGGCAAAACCGATCCCCCTTATATTTGATCCTTGAAATGCTTTCCCTATATTCGCGTGCAAACGGAAAGGCTCACCTGATGCAGCACCCAAGGGAGTTAACATCGCCGTGATGCCATCTACCGCAATGTCGTCAAGAGAAGCATTTCCTTGCCACTCTCCCTGAAATATCCACAAATTGGAAACTGCCAAATTTGCTTTGCCTGGCCACTTAAAACTTTTACTTGCACGAACTATTTCAAAATTCGAATTGGTAAGATGATTTAAGCAAACTTCCCTAGTCTCTCCTTGAGACAAAGTTTTTGTCGATAGCATCCCTGTAATGCCTCTTACCCTTAGAATCGAGCAAAATCTTAAGCAAAAATACGCACATAAATCTGCATTTCCTCTCCTGCCTTCAGCAAGGATATTCACCAGAAATTCTCTATATAATTGCCCGACTGCATGCGTAATTCTCTTCCCTCCCATAAAAGGAGGATTTCCAACCACACCATGAAACCCACCACTCTGAAATACTTCTGGGAACTCTAATGGCCAATGAAAAGGTTGCCTCCGTTTTTTACCTTGAGGCAAATCTAAAGACAAATTGGCTGACGAATTTTGCGTCATTGCTACAAGCGCTTCGCTGTCACCATCAACTAGTTGGCCAGCTTGTATTGCCAAAAGCGATATGGTTGCTGATAGTGATTCATCATTATTGTTTGATAAAAAAACATATCCAATGAACGCATCCGCAATTTGTTGAGCCACATCTAAATGTTGACGAGATTCAGCATCCAATCGCGCCATGGCTTCTACATCACGAATATCTCTGATCGGCATTGCACGTATTTGCTGGCGCAACTCAATCGCTGTTTTAACGGCGCGTTCAATGTTTTGCCCGAACAGACGCTGCTGGCCTTTCCCAGTCGGCGTCATTGACAGTTCGGTAAGCTGATCCAGACGGTGAACGCCAAGCAGGCTGTCGCCAGAACGCAGGTTATGATCAAGAAAGCCAAAGGGGCGTCCCTTGGCCAACGTCACCAACCAGATCGAAAGCTTGGCCAGTTCGACGGCCAGTGGATTCAAATCGACACCATACAAGCAACGTTCGGCGATGAGGCGGCGCGCGATTACCGTGCGAGCTTCGCTATCGCGCGGTAGCGGTTCCTTGACAGCTTCTGCTTCCAGAACTTCACCATCTACGCTCACGGTTTTGCCCGCAGCCTCGGCTAATGTCCACGCTTCAACAAGGCGATCAGATAGCCAGCGGCAGGCTTGCACCAAAAACGCACCCGAGCCCATGGCGGGGTCGCAGATCTTTAGGTCGAGCAGTTCGGCGGGGGACTTCAGCTTCCATTGATCGCGCGGCGTTCCCTCTGCGGGGCCAACATAGGCGACCGGTGTGAGAGTTTCCGTGACGATCGCTTCGGTCAGCGATTTCGGGGTGTAGTGGGTGCCGGTCTCGCGACGGTCGGAACCGGTGGTGACGATGAAAGCGCCAGCGGGATAGACCAACGGATAGCCCCAAGGATCAGTGCGTAGGAGATGGGCATAAGGTTTGACGCGATCACGGAGTTTGGTATCGCCCAAGCAGGCTGTCAACAGTCGATCAGCCAGAGCGTCATCGACAGGCTTGGCCAGATCATTGCGCACTCGGCTGGCAGAACTGCCGGAACGCTCTTGCAGTAGCTCCGCCAATCGATCAGCTCCATCCAAACGAGCCGAATCCAGCTCGGCCAGTTTGACCCATGGCGTCTTGGCGCTCTTGGTGGCATCCAGTTCCAGCATGACTTCATCGGTGCGTTTGACGGTGCGCTCAAGCAGGCCTTCGTATACGTAGCCGATCTGTTCAACATCCAATGCGCGGTATGACAGCGTGCGGCCCTGGAATTGCTGAATGGCCTCTAGCAACAGCAGCACGGTGCGGTTGTCGATGGGCAGCGGCTTGGCGGCATCGCTGCGCCAGTTCGAGCCTTTGGCCCGGCCCTCAAGGAAAGGGAATCGGTCGGGGTCGAAGAGTGAACCGCCCAAGGCTGGCAGACGCAGGTTCTCGTGCTCGATACCGCCGAATACGGCGCGGAATATGGCCAGCAAACGTGACCAGGCGTCCCAGCGGCGTTCCAGGATTTCTTCGGATTCCTTGCGCAACTGCATGCGCAAGGTGGAGAGCGCGTAGTTGGCCTCGTAGCGTTCGTCACCCATCAGGAGCAGGCCGCGCTCTTCGGCTGAAAGCAGGAATACCAAGCGCATCATCACCGTGAGCGCGGCCTCATACAGCTCGGATTCTTTGACATCGTGCAGGAGTTCTCGATCGCGATCCTGGTCGGCTTTGTCGAGGGTCTGAATCAATACTTCGACGGCGCGGCGTACTTGCTCACCAAGGGCGTCGGTGACTTCATCTTGGAACTTCAGTGAACGATCGAATAGCGCGGGCAGTTGTTTGGATTCATCGACAAAGAAACGACGAATGCCGAGTAAGTGCACAAACGCCTGCAGTGTAATGGGCTCTTGGCTCCAGATGCGGGCATACCAACTGGCAAAGGTGGTGACGGCACCCACTGGGGCATCCACCAACATCCAGCGTTCGCCATTGGTCACCAGCCCGAGTCGGCAACCCAATGAGCGGCACAAAGCAACCATGCGATCGGCAGGAGTGGCGGCCCAGCCGTCTTGCTTCAGGGTGGCATCAAGGTCGATATGCTGCGCATAGGTTTGGATCAGCAGCAATGGCTTGTTAGCGCGTTGCTCGTCGACTACCGCAAGATCCGGCGATAGCGTCACGCCGTGTTCGGGTAAGTTGGCTTTGAGGTTTACGGCGCACCATTCGGCACGCTTGAGCACGTCGCCTTTGCCGTCTTCATCAAGTTCGAGGCCACGCGACAGTACTTCGTCGACCCAGGCCACGTGCAACTCGGCGAACTGGGCATCTTCCAGCTCCAGCGCTTCGCGCCATTCCTCGTAAGCTTGGCGCAGACGTTTGCGTTTGGAGGCATCGAGCTCTTCCAGCCCTTGCGGAAAGGCCTCCTTCAGAACGGGAACGGCGAGGAAGGGGCCGGAGATTTCGATTAGCGACAGCCAATCATGATGGTTTTCGTAACTCATGCGGCGCCTCCTTGTGCAGAAGATTCTGGCACCAGAAAGATCACAGCAACCGGGAAAGTACGATCATTGAGTTTGGCATAACGGGTTTCGATGGCTTCGGCCTCCTGCTGGCGCTCGGCCGGAATGCGGGCAAGACGCGCTTCCAGTGCGGCGGTATCCCGCCTGAGCTGCGTTCGCTCATCTTCCGAGAACAGGGAAAGCTGTGAGGGTTGTTGATCTTTATTCAGCTCGGCCTGGATAGCTTTTTTCAGTTCATCCAGTACCGCATTGATATCTTCCACTTCCTGCTGTTTGCGTGACTGCAGAGTGTTGGCGAGAAACTTAAGGCGGTCTTTGGACCGTGCATCGACCGTTTGCAAGATGGCGCTTTGCGCACGATCGAAACGCACACGGATAGCATCGAACAGAGAGTCTTCAGCTTTAATTGGCGTGGCCTGATCCAGCCATTGCTGGACTTTGGTGACACCGTCTTCGCGGCGGAAAGATTTGTCGCCCAGATAGCCTCCGGCGACCGTCAGCTCTTCGTGGAGGCGATGATGATTGCCGCCAGTGACGACCAGCCGCGAGATGACGACCACGGCAGGCCCGTCGATCAGGGCATCTGGCACCGAACGCACGGTGACGCGATGCAACTTCTTCACATCGTCTTGTGCCCAAACCTCGGCGCGTAGCAAACGCAGGCACATCTGCACCAGTCGGTGATTTAGGTGAACCAACACTACGTCGTCACGCCCGGTAGCGACGGCGTGATCGAAAGTGATAGGGCGAATTTGCTGGGTGTGAGGATGACGCAGCCCCTCAAGGCAGCGAGCCCACGAGCCCGACAAAGCGGGCATCTTGAATACGGTTCCTGCTGGAGCATCAGTCAAGGGAAAGGGCTCAAGCGGCGGACGGCCTGCCAACACAAGGCCCGTCTTGACCGCCATAAGAATGTGCTCTGGCGTGAGGTGGAAATCCTGCTGTGTGGTCAGGAGCCGTTCGTGCAGCTTGGCGACGCGGTCTTTCAGTTCGCGCTCGGCGCGCACGAAGCGTCTGGCTTTGGCGATCTTGGCTTCAGCGAGACGGGTGTCGAGGTCTTTGAGCGAGCCTTCAATCAGCCCCGACATTTGCGGCGCGATGACTGGGTTGACGCTGCCCATGTCCGCTCGCATGGATTCGAGTTTGCGCAGTGCCCGGATGATGTCGTCACCGTGGCCGCCGATGGTTGCTTTGCCCTGATCGCCACCATCGACTGGGTGCCAGATCAAGACCTCTTTCTGGCGCTGACCGTGCCGGTCAATACGGCCGTTGCGCTGCTCCATCACGTTGGGGTTGTATGGAATCTCCAGATGGATGAGGCAGTTACAGTGGTTCTGCAAGTCGATACCTTCGGACGCGGCATCGGTGGCCAGCAGGATGCGCACGGCTGAATCTTTAGGCGAAGTCTGGAAGGCTGCTTTGACCTTCTCGCGTTCATCCTGCGGCATGCCGCCATGGAGGATGGCCAGTCGTTCGCCACCGAAACCGTGGCTGGCGAGGATTTCGTGCATCCACTGGTGAGTGGTGCGGTATTCAGTGAACAGGATGACTCGACGATCATTCCACTGACCGTCAGTTTTGAGATTGGTAGCGAGCCAGTCTAGGACAGCCTTGGCTTTGGCATCGACCTGGTTCTTGGCTATCTGCGCCCACGATCGCAGCTCATGCAGCAATTGTTGCTGTTCTGCTGTGAGCGGCTGCGCGCGGCGTGACGCTTCTTCTACGGCCTCGGACTGTGCGTTTTCGACCTCTTGGTCATCTGCGTAGTCTTCTTCAACCCGCTGGATGGCTTTGCGCAAAATGCGATCAGTCATCGCATCTTTGTCTTTGCGTTGGCTGCCATTGACCAGGCTGGCGATGTGCTTTTCAAGGGTGGATGCGAACGCGGCGGGTGAAGAGAAGAGCCGCTTCTTGAGTAACTGATTGACGAACGAAGTCCCGAACGCATTGCCAACCTTTTCGGCATCTTGCTCGCGGCTCGCGCAGTAATCGTTCAGCTTTTGGTGAATGGCGCGCTCTTGTGCGGAGTATGACGCCAACAGCGCTTGCAGTTTACGCTGTGCATAAAGCAGCTTGCCTTCGGCATCCACCAAGTCGCTCTTGAGGCGGCGAATCATCACCTGACTTAATTGTTTTTCATCTGGCAGGATGTTCCGGGCGAAACGCTGGTCGTCCAGCAACTCCAGCAGGGATGTGAAGGATTCTGTATAACCATTGTGCGGGGTGGCCGTCAGGAAAAGCCGATGCTGAAAGTGCGGACTGATAGAGCGGATAAATCGTGTTCGCAAACTCTCCAACGCGTAGTTTGCACCGGCAGCTGGCGCGATGTTGTGTGCCTCGTCAACGACGAGCATGTCAAACTTGCGGGGATAGCTAGTATGCGCAGGCAGAACATCGCGCATAGCACGCAAGCCTTCGCCGCTTTTGACCCAGTCCATTGAGGCGATTAAGCGTGGATGTGAAGTCCAGGGATTGGCGTGGATGCCGCGATCTCGACGCAACTGCTTGATGTAGGCCATGTCGACAATACGGAATTCAAGGCCGAACTTTTCTAGCATCTCGACGCGCCACTTCTCTTGCAATGAGGCGGGGCAGATGATCAGGACGGTGCGGGCTCGATGCCGAAGCAACATCTCTTGGATGACGAGCCCAGCCTCAATGGTTTTGCCTAAGCCTACGTCGTCGGCTATAAGCAAGTTGACGCGTGCCATGTCGATGGCGCGTACTAGCGGGTCGAGCTGGAAATCCTCAATACTAACGCCACTTCGAAACGGCGCTTGCAGAAAGCCTCTATCCGCATTGGTGGCTGCACCCCAGCGGACTGCGTCGAGAAAAGCTTCAAGAGTTTCGGAATCATCTTGACCGGTAATGGAAGGCAAACCAGAACGTTCAATGATTTGCGCGCCGGGCTCAATCTCCCAGATGACTTCGAGCTCCTCTCCGAGACCATCCTCGTCAATGGAGCTCATACTGACAAGATGCTGCCGCCCTGAAGATAATGCGGATTTCTCATCAGCCAAGTATGCGGCAGAGACTTCCTTGACACCCAGGAAGTGGTGTGCAGGGTCGAGGGACGAAGATTGGACATCCGAAACGATCCACTGCCTCCGACGTACCTCGACCAACTGGCCAGGCTCCGGACGTACAGGAGAGGCTAGATGCATTTGATCCTTCAAAATTTCCATGCGGTCGCCACCTTTCTGTTCAGTTCTTCTTAATTTTCGCCAGCAGGCGATATGCAACGCTTCGATTTCACCACGGCGACCGTCTGGGCGACGGTTTCTGCTGCTTCGACCGGTGACTCGTGCTCCCAGAATCGCAGTCCCGTCCAGCCCATATCGAGCAATCGCGAATTCGTATCGGCGTCCCTGAGGCGATTCGCCTCGATTTTCTTCCGCCAGAACTCGGCATTCTCCTTTGGCCAGGTGGCATGCTCGGGGCAACCGTGCCAAAAGCACCCATCAACGAAGATGGCAATCTTCAAACCCGGAAATGCCACATCTGCCACGCGGCGAGGTTTCTTCAAAACCTCGTAGTCGACCCGGTAGCGCAGACCTCTTCGGTAAAGCTCTCTTCGCAAGGCGATCTCGGCATCAGTCCCCTTCTGCCGAACCTTCGCCATGCGGCGACTGGTCTCGGGCGACGAGGGCTGAATGCGCGACATCGGGAGGCCTTCGTCAGTTCTTCATCGGGCCACGACCGATGCGATATGCGTGTTGATGCTGCGCGCGATGGCGCGGCCGAGATCGACGGGAACCGCATTGCCTATGAGCCGACCAAGAACCTTGAAGCTCAGCGCCTCATCCCCTGGCACGAATGCGTAGTCACGCGGGAAGCTCTGTAGGATCGCGGCTTCTCTCAAGGATATGGCCCGATCCTGTTCCGGGTGACCGAAACGGCCATTACCGAAGCCGTAGCACTGCGTCGTCATAGTGGGGGCTGGTTTGTCCCACTCCATCCGACCGTAGACGCCCGGATAGGTACGCCCGCTCTCGGCGCGATGACAGTCGGCGACCAGGTCATCTGGCCAGTCGCGCCAGGTGCCACCGGGTTTCGATACTTTGATCCGTTTGAGATTCTTTTCCGATAGTGTCGAAGTGACGTGCAATTTGTCCCTCGGAGCCGCTTCACCCGCACTCAATGGGCGCAAACGGCCAATGGCTTGACGAACCGTCTTCGGCTTTTTGCGGGTCGGCTCAATCATTTTGATGTCGCCATGTCTCGATGCCAGCAACACCATGCGGCGGCGCGTCTGCGGTACACCATAGTGAGAACTATCGACGACATCCGACCAGACGCTGTAACCGAGTCGCTTTAAGGTATCGACGAAGTCATGAAACACCTCGTGCTTCGCGACGGTGGGGACGTTCTCCATCGTAATGACGTCGGGCCTGGCACCTTTGGCGAGACGCGCGAACTCATACAGCAAGCCCCACTTGCCATCCTTCCCGTCAAGTTCGTAGCGCTGTGCGTAGGTCGAGAAGGGTTGGCACGGGGCGCAGCCCGCAAGAACCGTCACGTCAGCATCGCCGAAAAGCACTTTCAAGTCTTTGGTAGTAACCTTGCTGATGTCCCGTTCGACGAATCGGGCCTGATTGTTAGCCTCGTAGGGAAATCTGCATGCAGGGTCCAGATCAATACCGGCAGCCACTGGAAGCCCCTCCAAAACGAAGCCGTGCGTCAGTCCGCCCGCCCCGCAGAACAAGTCCACACAAGAAATTTTAGGCACGGTTACCCCTCATTTATTACTCCCTTCCACTCGATCCGAGTCCGCCCCACCTGCTTCGACCCATGCGTCCACTTGTTCTTTCTTGAATTTCCAGAGACGACCAACGCGGTGAGCGGGCATATCGTGCTTTTCAATCCACCTGTAAACGGTGTCATTGCTCACGCCGAGGTAGGTGCAAATATCCCCTACAGACAGCCAACGATCTTCCAACTCAGCCATTTCTCGATTTCCTCATAGACGCTCCGGCTGACGCACCACGCGTCCGCCGGCCAGAAAAGGTCCCGAATACTTGACGCATGTTTGACAACTTACGGCATGAGTCGAATATATTGGCGCAAAGGCCGATTGTCTACCGTTTTTTGCCGCTTAGACCCGTATTTTGCGATACGACACCTATCAATCTATGAGAAGTGTCTGTGATTCCAGGTGATTGACTAACGATATCCCGTGATTTTTAGATTGGTATATCTCGGGCTCTATGGTCCCAGAATTTTATTATTCCCCTTCTAATGGGGCTGTAGAGCCGGCTTCTCAGTGAGCTGACATGACTTACCCCAATTCATGGTCACCACGAAAGGCGCTTTAAACTATTTAAAATTGCACCTTACCCAGACATCCCTTCCGGCCTGCTCACACGGGACAATTGCCCAATTTGGCCTCTCCCTCGCCGAAACCCCCGATCCCTTGCCATAAACGCCTCCAGCATGTACGGGATCAGTGTCACCGCATCCACTGGCTCGCCGTAGGTCTGGGCATGCAGTTCGGCATAGCGCTCCAGGTCCGCCTTCAGGGTCGCAGGGCAGGTAAAGGTCAGTTTGACGATTTCGGTTCTGGGCAGCGGCCCCAGCCGCAGCTTGTTCGTGGTCATGGCGTAGTCCCCCGCTTGTAGATCAGTGGTTGGTAGGGCCGCAATACGAGGTCGCGGTTGACGATAAGGCGCACCGGCAACCCGGGCCGGCTAGTGAGGGTGGGCTGGATATTGAGGTTGCGGCGGGTGACCTCCTGGCCGACCTGATTGATGCTGTCCTGCGCGCTGTCCCGCCCGGCGATGATGACGCGATCGCCATCCTGGCGGTTCTCGGGTGCTGCCAACTCCGCGCCTACACCCAACAACGTGGTCAGGGCGGCGCCGGCGAAGAGACGGTCCCAGTGCCAGTCCACGCCATCCTCCAGGCCCGCGTAACCGGCCGGATCGGTACCGGCGAGGTTGTCGAGTTGGAATGATGAGGTGTCCGGTAGGATCACACGGTGCCAGATCACTTGCACGCAGGTCTGTCCATAGCTCACCTGGCTGTTGTAGTGCCCCAGAATGCGCGATCCTTGCGGGATCAGCACATGACGGCCGGTGGCGGTGTCGTAGACCGGCTCGGTGACCGTGGCGATCACATCGCCCGGCAGATCCGAGTTAATACCGGTCACGAGCGCGGCGGCAATCACCGTTCCGGACATTACTTGATAAGGAGATACTGGCGTTTGCAGGTCTCCGCTATTACGGGTTTCTGTAAAAGCGGTATTGTTGAGAAACGCTTCCTTCTGTTCCTGACGGTTCTGCAGGGCAATGGGGTCGGTCTCTCCGGGAGGCGAGCCTTGCAACATCGCAAAAGAATCGAGGGCGCCCAGGCCCTGATTTATCGGCAAACCCTCTCCTCCACCTGCAACAGAAGCTATGGTAGAAGACCGCGGTCGAATCGACCCGAAGAATACGGATGAGACCGCCGCCTCTTCCGTTTCCTTGAGGCGTGCCAGTCGATCGGCTTCCGCCGAGTCCTGGCCGTCCCGATAACCCATGGCCTGCCGCTCCGCTTTTAGAATTGGCTCACCCAGGTCCCCCGGCAACGGCTTACCCAGGCGAGGCACTTCAGACGGCAGTTGCGAATAGTCCGCTGGCAAACGGGTCAGCCCTTCGGAATGAGCGACGCGCTCGACGTTGTACAACTCGTCCGCACCATTCAGGTCGTCCCGCTCGGGTGCTCGCAAGGACCAGAACATCGCCCCCAACACAGCGGCGGCCACGCCACCGGCAAGCGCCACCAGCACCTTTCGGTTCAGGCGTGTGACCGGGCGCGGCTGGGCGCGCAGGGCCACCTGTTCCGGCGCCAACTTCGGCGATGGTTCTGGCTGAGGCTGATTCGGAGTGCTTTCATGATCCATACTCACTCCCTCCGTACCCCATCGGTTCGCTCAATTCGTACCACCTCCCCTTCCTCGCCGCCCAGGCGCAGTTCGGCGGCACCGAAAAGCCGATCCACGATGTAGTACGGCGAGCGAAAACGGTAGTTCACCAACTGCCCATCGCCCTGCGGGCCGATCACGAACAGCGGTGGCAGTTCACCTTGGGCGATCCCGGCCGGGAACTGGATATAGACCTTCCCACCATCATCGAAGGCTCTCAGCGGTCGCCATGACGGCTGGTCACCACTCAGGGCATAGCGAAATCGCAAATTTTCCAAGGACAAACCCCTGTCAATCGGCGCGGCTACCTCACTCGCCTGCGAGCGACGCTGCAAGGCCAGCATCCGATCCCTCGGATAGTCCCAGGAGACCGAGGCCATCCAAGTGCGCTCGGTCGAAATCAACTCCATTAGATAGGTGCGGCGATTGGTGGTGATCACCAGGTTGGTCCGGATATCCACTCGGATGGGTTTGACCAACACATTGACCCGTTGCTCGGCTCCGGTGCCACTGGACGTATCCCCCACGATCCAGCGCACGGTATCCCCGGCGGCGACCGTCACCAGTTCCTCGCCGGGCTGCAGGGCAATGACGGTCACTCGCTCCGGGCTGGCATAGACCTGATACAGCGCACCGTCGGCAAAGGGCCAGACCTGGACGGCATTGACATAGCCTTCCCGCGTCGGTGCCACACGCGCCTCCTCGTTAGCCTGGATTATCTGTAACTGTGGGTCTTCGGGCACTACTTCCTCAGCATCCGTTTCTTCCGTGGGTAATGGCATCAGTTGCCCCGGCAATGGCAGGGGTTTTGGCACTTCCACCACTTCTATTGGTCTGTCGGGCTCCGGCAACAGGGTTGCCGCGACCGGCTCGTCCAGGGTAATTTGTGGCGGTTTTTGCGGCGTGGCAC
>Ga0265293_10005183_pt1 | contig 22050 bp, 22 predicted proteins | sample Munlanlewell138R_FD_192505 | JGI IMG/M metagenome (GOLD analysis project Ga0265293, IMG submission 192505) | Leachate microbial communities from a municipal landfill in Southern Ontario, Canada - Leachate well 138R | ecosystem: Engineered > Solid waste > Landfill > Unclassified | place: Canada... | reverse complement strand
GCGCTGCACTACCTCACGGTCTGCTGGCGGCTGCGCCAGGTCGTGATCGGCTTCGCTGTAAGTCCAGGGATCGGCAAGGCGATCCACCAAGCGGTGAAAACGTGAGAAGTCACCGCGCTCCTCTGCGACTCGAATCGCAGCTTCCACGAGATGGTTGCGGGGCGTGAAGGCTGGATTGGCGGCGTACATTGCGCGCTGTACCTCGTGCGGCTCATAGCCCTGGCGACGATGCAGGGTGAGCAACCGCTCCACCAGAGGCTCGCAGGAGGGCGGCAAGGCATAATCCACCATCTGCTTGCTGCCCGGTGCCGCCTTGTCTGCAAGACAGCGGAACGTCAAGGTCAGATCGAGCCGCTGCTCCGCCATTTGTGACAACAGCGCCTCTGCCAGCTCCATTGACTCCTCATCCACCTGAGCCAGCCCCAGCTTGCGGTGCAAGCCGTGTTGCCAAGCTGTTTGGTACAGCCCAACAAAGCTGTCCAGCGCTGCCTGGGCCAGCTCCACTGCTCTTTGTGAGTCGCCAACAACGTCTGCCACTAAAGGCAGCAATGATTGAGCCAGCCAGGATAGATTCCAGTGAGCTATCGCCGGCTGGTTTTTATACGCGTAACGCTTGCCCTGATCAATGGAGCTAAAGCAGGCTTCGGGGTCATAGTGGTCCATCAACGCGCAGGGGCCATAATCAATGGTCTCTCCACACACCAGCATATTATCGGTATTCATCACCCCATGAATAAAGCCCACCAGCTGCCACTGAGCGATCAATTTCGCCTGGCGGGCAACAGCTTGCTCCAGCAATGTCAGGTAAGGATTGTCGCTCTGCCGTGCCTGAGGAAAATCGCGGTCTATCACATGGTCTGCCAACAACTGCAGAGCCTCGTGATCTTCTCGGGCAAGAAAATACTGGAAGTGGCCAACCCGGATATGGCTGCGCGCCACCCGAGTGAGGATGGCACCGGGCAGGGTCCGCTCCCGATACACGGGCTCGCCGCTTGTTACAGCCGCCAAACTGCGGGTGGTGGGAATACCGAGCGCCGCCATGGCTTCACTAAGAATATATTCCCGCAACACCGGGCCCAGCGGCGAGCGGCCGTCGCCACCGCGCGAATAAGGTGTGCGACCGCTGCCCTTGAGCTGAATGTCGTAACGGCAGCCGGCGCTGTCCACCACTTCTCCCAGCAAAATGGCGCGGCCATCGCCGAGCTGGGGATTCCAGCCGCCAAACTGGTGTCCGGCATAGACCGTGGCGATAGGGTCGGAGCCCGGCAGCAGGCGGTTGCCGGCGAACACCTCTACCGCCTCCGGCGAGGCCAGCCAGTCGGCGTCGATGCCCAGCTGGGCCGCCAGAGCCGGGTTGGCGCGGATAAGCTCGGGATGAGCCACTGGCGTGGGTGGCAAGCGGCTGTGGAAGCGCTCCGGCAGGCGGACATAGCGGTTTTCGAAGGCAATAGGTGCGGACATGGGCATTGAGACAGCTCGGAGTGAGCGTCTAGTGTGCCTCAGCGTGAACGGCTTGGGAAATCACTGACTACCACTATCCGCTGCACAAAGGTTACCTGTAATATCCCGACCACCTCGCCACAGTAAAACGCCTTGCGACAGCAGGGTTGCCAAAAGTGCCGGCGAGTTCACAACAGGGATATGCGAGGACTCCAGCCCTTTCCGCCCTTCCGTTTCACCTTTTGGAGCTTTCATGTCGATCGCTGACCACACAGCCACCCCAAACCCGGCCACTCTCACCGACTGGCTGGGCCTTGCGGTACTGGTGCTGCCCACCTTTCTGTTGGCTGTCGATATGACGGTGCTGCATCTGGCGGTGCCACAACTGAGTGCAGACCTGCAACCGACCAGCACCGAGCTGCTATGGATTCTGGATATCTACGGCTTTATGATCGCTGGTTTTCTGATCACCATGGGCACCCTCGGCGACCGCATCGGTCGGCGCCGTCTGCTGCTGGCCGGCGCAGTGGCCTTCGGCATCGCCTCTGCACTGGCAGCTTTTTCCACCAGTGCCCAGATGCTGATCGCCACCCGCGCCCTGCTGGGCCTCGCTGGCGCTACTCTGATGCCCTCCACCTTGTCGCTGATCCGCAACATGTTCGAGGTGCCGACTCAGCGCACCATAGCCATCACCGTGTGGATGAATGGCTTTCTGATCGGCAGCGCCCTCGGTCCGTTGATCGGCGGTGCCATGCTGGAATATTTTTGGTGGGGCTCGGTGTTCTTGCTGGGGATACCGGTGATGGTGCTGTTACTGGTTAGCGGCCCTTTGCTGCTGCAGGAGTTTCGCGACGAGAAAGCGGGCTCTCTCGACCTGGGCAGTGCACTGCTGTCCATCCTGATGGTAGTAGCAGTAATTTACGGTATAAAAGACAGCGCCCGCAACGGTATTAGCTTACTGGCCATAGCCAGCGTACTGACAGGCTTGGCTCTCGGCTGGGCTTTTATCGCCCGCCAGCGGGTTTTACTCGAACCGATGTTCGACCTGCGCCTCTTTCTGAACCGTGCCTTCAGCACCTCCGTTCTGGCACTATTGCTGACCATTTTGGCTCTGTCCGGTGCCTGGTTTCTGGTATTCCAGTATCTACAGGGCGTATTGGGGCTGTCCCCGCTAAACGCCGGGCTGCTGATGGTGCCCGCCACCCTGGTGCAAGTCGGCGGCTCCCTGATTGTTCCCTGGCTCTCACGGGTGATCCGCCCCAGTATTCTGGTCAGTGTCGGGCTACTGGTGGCCACCGCTGGTTTTTTACTGATGACCCAGGTAGACGGCCCCGGTACTACCGGATTTTTGATCGCCGCCACCATCGTGATGGGGCTGGGTGTATTGCCGATGACCATACTCGGCACCGACCTGGTGATCAGCTCGGTGCCGCCCGCCAGGGCCGGTGCCGCCTCGGCCACCTCAGAAACCGCAGCGGAGCTGGGCATGGCACTGGGTATCGCCGTCATCGGCAGTGTCGGCACCGCCGTGTACCGCCGTCACATGCTCGCCGCCATGCCGGACGGCATCGAGCCCGCCCAGGCCGACGCCGCGGCGGATACTCTGGGAGCGGCATTGGGCGTTGTGAAGCAGGTCTCGGAGACACAGGGAACACAACTGCTGGAACTAACTCGCGAAGCATTTACCCTGGCCCTGCATACCAATGCCATCATCGGTGCCATCATCGTTGCGGTAACGGCGCTGATTACTGCTCGCTACCTGCGCCATGTGCCGGTGTCAGGGGCTGACCGCAGTCACTGACGGAGCCGAGCTTAACGCAAGCCTGTCTCGCAAACCGCTGCCAATGTCTCAACTCGGTTCCGTCTGGGCAGGCTCTTCTCGCAACCACAGCAGCGGCAGCCCTGCTGCCAGCACCAGCAAGCCAACAATTGCTCCCGGTCCAGCATAGCGGGTGCTGGACCACAGCAAGCCGGCGCAGGCTGCTGCGAACAGCAACGGCACTACAGGGTAGAACGGCACTTGAAAGGGGCGTGGTCGATCGGGGTCGCAGCGCCGCAGCCTTATCAGCGAGAGAGTGGTGAGCAACATGAAGAGCCAGAACACTGGTGCCGTATAGGCCACCATGGTGGCAATCCCATCCTTCGTCAGGGCGCCGAGTGCGAGTAACCCCAGAGTAATAAGGCCTTGCACCAGCAAGGCCCGGGATGGCGTCGCTCCACTGTCATTCCAGGCCGCCAACATGGACAGGCGCGGGACATCCCGGCCCAGCGCATAATACACCCGGGCACCGGTCAGAATAGTGGCATTGATGGTGCTGAGTGCCGCCAGACAGACAACCAGGCTCAACAGAGCAGCAGCTCTTGGCCCAGCAATGACCGCCATCAGTTCAGCCCCTACCGCGCGGCTCTCACGCAACCCTTCAAGGCTGAAAATCCACAGGTAGGCGAGATTGGCGAGCACATAGACCAGACTGACAACAGCGGTGCCGATCAGCAGCACCCGGCTCATATCGCGACCGGGATTGCGCAGCTCCCCCGACAGATAAGCTGCCTCATTCCAACCACCGTAGGTGAGCAGTACGAAGACCATTCCCATCCCCAGCACGCCGACACCCTTGCCCAGTGCCAGTGAATTACTGCTCTCTGCCGCCAGCGGCGCGGCCAGTGCCGGACTGGCCAGCAAAAGCACACCACCGATCACACCTCCGATGGCCATCACAGTGAGGGTAGTGAACAGCAGCTGTAAGCGCTTTGATTCGCGCACACCCACCATATTGAGCAATGTCAGGCCGATGACCGCCAAAGCTCCGTGCAGAGCAACTCCGTGCTTGCCCAAAGGCAGCAGCTTCTGGGCGTATTCGCCATGAATAAATGCCACCGCCGCAATAGAGCCTGTCTGGATTACGGAGCCCCGCGCCCAAGCGAACAACAACCCCACCCAAGAACCCCAGGCGCGGCGCAGAAAATGGTATTCGCCACCGGCATGGGGGTAGGCGGAACCCAGTTCCGCATAGCACAGCGCACCCATCAGCATCACCAGGCCACCGGCCACCCACAGCCCCATATAAACTAGTGGTGTCGCCGCGTGCTGGGCCACCAGGGGCGGGAAACCGAAGATACCGATGCCAATCACCACCCCCACCAGCACCGCAACCCCGTCGACGACGGAAAGATTGCCCTGCGACTGGCCCAACGCGCAATCGGCGCGCCGCTTAGAAACGGCGGGCATGCCAGCTCTTCACTACACCGTCATCATCCAGCGCTTGCATGGTGTCACCATCGATGCGACCCGCGTATTTTTGCCCGTCAATGGAAAAACGGATCTGATCACCGCGCAGCAGAGTCTCTTCAAGAGTGAACACTCGACCGGGCTTCACTGCACTGCCGTGGATAGCCTGATGGGTTTGATACAGTGTCAGGGTAAATTCGTCGCCCTCTTCAGTGGTCACTCGCCAATCACCGGCAACTCTGGCAGGCACAATCCACAGATACACATAATTGCCCTCCACCATTTCCCTATAGTCTGGCTCCCAGGCTCCCATATCAAATGCATGAGAAACTACCCGGGTACCTGGAGCCAGCGTCTCCTGAATCACTGGCAACAATCGCAAGTTGACACGGGGCAACAGGAACATGGTGAGCACCGTGGCTTCGGAAAAGTCCTTTTCGAATAAGTCGCCCTCTTCAAAGGTGACCCGATCCTCAATGCCAGCGAGACGGGCATTGGCCCGCGCCTCACTAACCCGCACAGGGTCCAGATCAATCCCGTGGGCACGTTTCACTTGCCAGTCCCGCACCGCAGAAATGACGATACGGCCATCTCCGGAGCCGAGATCCACCAGGTAATCATCGGGTTGTACATCGGCCATTTCCAGCATGCGCCGCACCACGCCTTGGGGAGTGGGCACATAGGGTACGTCGAGACGCACAGGAGGCAGCGGCGGCAGCGGATCTTCAAACGACGCAGCCTGTACCGGCACTAGCCAGATCACCAACAGGGCGGCAACAAAGGACATGCCCCAGCGCGGTGTGCGGCAGGGCCCAAGAATCCGGGCACGCATATGCGTCTCCTTATTGTGTACTTAAGATATGTAGTTGGCGGCGCATTGTAGCCTTTCCGCCCCCAAAGCCGTAAAGTGGCGGCCATTAGTGGGAGGCCCTTGCCTGGCAGAAGTTCCAGGGTTCGGTGGCCAACCCTCCGGGCAGCAGGCTGAGCCGCTGCCCGCCCATGCTTTGATGTCGCTTACCGTTACGCCATGCGCCTCGATAGATTTATCAGCAACACCACAGACCACAGTCGCAAGTCTGTAAAGGCCCTGCTGCGCCAGGGGCTGGTGCGTGTCGATGGCACCACTGTGAGCGATCCGGCACTGAAGGTACGTCCTGGGCAGACAGTCACCATTGCTGACGAGACGGTAGCCCCTGCCGGACCGCGCTACTTCATGCTCCACAAGCCGCTCGGCTATGTGTGTGCCACCCGGGACAATCGCCACCCTACGGTGATCGATTTGCTGGACGAGCCTAACAAGGACAAACTGCAGATAGCAGGCCGCCTCGATATCGACACCACAGGTCTGGTACTGATTACCGATGACGGCCAGTGGAACCACGCTGTCACCTCGCCGCGGCGCGCCTGCCACAAAGTCTACAGAGTTGAAACCGCCGACAATATTAGCCCCGATACCTCAGTGCGTTTTTCCCGCGGTGTTCTGCTCGACGGCGAGCGACAACGCACCCGACCCGCCACGCTGGAACTGCTGTACGCCAACGAGGCACTGCTGACCCTTCAAGAGGGCAAATACCACCAGGTCAAGCGCATGTTTGCCGCTATGGGCAATAGGGTGACAGCTTTACACCGTGAATCCGTCGGCGCCATCACTCTCGACCCCGACCTGGAGGAAGGAGAATACCGCCCTCTTACTCCGTGTGAAATCAGCAGTGTCACACTGTCAGCAGAGCACTCGAACCCTCTTTCGAAAACTGAAAACTAAAAAGCTGCAAACTAAAAACTGAAGTCATCTCTATCCAGGAAACCCGATGCGTACCTTTGTCCTCCGCGCCCGCGCCGCCCCTACCGATAGTCGCCAAATGCTGGCTAGCGTCGGTGGCGATGCCCACACCGAGATACTCGCCCACACCTTGATGAACGCCATCTTCGTCGCCCAGTCCCATCGCCAGGATGTGATCGTCCACCTGGTGCTGGAAAGTACCCGCGACTATTCCCGCACCATCACTTTCCAGGCTTCGGAGATGGGCCACATCGGCGGCTTCCATGAGCAGGCTCTGTTGGCGCGAATTGCCGCCGCCCTCGACACCTCCCGGGGCCTCGGCAAGGAAGAGCTGCGCACAGTGGAGCCCGGTGTCACCGTGCGCACCCTCAGCTTTGAAAAGCTGGTACAAGAGCTGGCACAAGATCACTCACTCTATGTCATGGACAAGAAGGGCACCCCCATACGCGAACAGGAAATTGGTGAGGCGCCGTGCTTTTTGCTCACTGATCACATTCCCATGCCCGCCAAGAGCTTCAACGGCCTCAAGCGACTGGGAGCAGAAAAGATCAGTTTGGGACCCCGCATGCTGTTCGCTTCCCAGTGTGTAGTTCTGATCCACAACGAGCTGGACCTGCTCGGCTACTGAGCTTGAGTCTACCTTCTCGCGAGCTGCCCGCAGCACCGACCCCACCGCCGACACTGTCAACCACCTCTGTGCCACTCCGTTATTACAAGCGTGATCGCTTTTGCCAAACAACAGCAATTCAGATCAAGTGCTAAATTCACAGGAGCCAGCACCATGACCATGCGAAGTAAACTCTGCACCTCCCTTGCGGCTATTGCCCTTGTTACCGCCTCTCTCACCCTCACCACCTATGCAAACGGCGGTGAAGTGGATGCCACAGCTGAAAACCACCGGCAGCACGAGCGGATAGTCTCGGGAGATAAGGAAACCCGCCGCCACCAGATGCGTGAGCGCTATGAACAAATGACGCCGGAAGAGCGCGAGGCTCTGCGCACAAAGCGGCAGGAACTACGGGAGCAGTATAAGAACATGACCCCTGAGGAGCGGCAGGCTCATCATCAGGAAATGTGTCTGCAGAAAAAGAATCTCAGCGCTGAGGAGTGCGCAGCGAAATATAGCGAAATGAAAGGGAAGCACCACAAAAAGCAGCCCGACAAGCACAAGGGCAAACGCAAGCACAAACATGGCAATAACGCCAAGTGAGCCTGACCTTGGAAAACGGTTTTATCAATAAAAACGGCGTGTAAAACAGACTTGGGGCAGGTTGCTACTCTTGCCAGTAGCAGCCTCCCCTGGTGACATCATTACTGGGCAGATCCGGCCTGCTGCAGAAGTGTGGTATAGCGACGGCTGCAAACTTGCTTGGCCACCTTGATCTTCTGCCTGGAGCACATCCCTTCCACTTCTTTCGCACACCACTCTCTCTCACCTTCTTTACGCACTATCGCGCGAGGATCACTGAAGGAGCGGCAGTTCACATTGGATTCCGTGTAAGTAGCGCCATCAGCCCCCTGCACCTGAGTTTCGGCTGACATGCTGGAAACAGACGCCGTGGCACCCAGCGGCAGTAAAAGAAGCAGAGCGGTAGGCAGATACTTATTAAAACGCATGATTTCTCCTTGGCTTGATTGATAACAAAACTGGACCGAAAACGGCAGAAACTAAGCCCATGCGCCGCCATAGGCCACCGAAAAGCGCTGGATTATAGGTAACCGGGGAGCAAGACTCAAACGCTGCCCGCCAAGACTGGACAATCACTTAAGCACGCCTGGTATCTCTACCCCGGTGCGGCAGGGGAACTCAGGAAGCTGCTGACACTCTCATCTACACACTCTTTTCGAGAGAAATATGAGCGTTCCGACCACGTTGAGCGAGACGCTTCAACCCTTTCTCGAGTCTCATCCCGGACTCAACGGCATACACTTGCTGTCCGATCCCCTGGACGCCTTTGCCGTACGCACCCAGCTGCTCGAGCGTGCCGAGCAAACAGTGGATCTGCAATACTACATCTGGGCCGACGACACAGCCGGGCGCTCTATGCTGGATGCCGTCCATCGTGCTGCGCAACGAGGCGTCAGAGTGCGAATGCTACTTGATGACTTCGGCTGTCTCGGCGCAGATGAATTGTTCGGCGCCCTCAATAGACACCCTCACATTGAGATCCGCTTGTTCAACCCGCTGATCTCACGGCGCCTGAAGTGGACTGGCTACTTCACCAACTTTTCCCGTATCAACAGGCGCATGCACAATAAAGCCTTTACCATCGACCAGCAGGTCACCATTGTCGGCGGGCGCAATATTGGTGATATCTACTTCGACGGCGCGGGTGAAAACAGTTTTGTCGACCTCGATGTTTTGGCAATCGGCCCTGTGGCACAGGAAATATCGGCAGACTTCAACGGCTATTGGATCAGTGCTTCATCCTATCCCGCTGCCGACTTTCTCCCCACTGTCGACAGGGAGCGTCAGCAACAGTTAATGACCGAGCTCAGCCAGCACAACAATAACGAGGCGGAGCGTTACAGGCGGGCCACTCAGGATTCCCCACTGTTGGCCGATATTCTAGCCGGTCGGACACAACTGACCTGGGCGCCGATCACCATGGTCAGCGACGACCCTGCCAAGGCTGTCGAGAAGTGCCGCAAAGCTGACATGCTGAGCCAGCAGCTGACAGCTGCTCTTGGCGAGCCGCGCAGCCGGATGGTAGTGGTATCACCCTATTTTATTCCCATGAAGAGAGGAGTGGCCCTGCTCCGCGCTCTGGTCGACAAAGGTGTCAGCGTGAGCTTGCTCACCAACTCGCTCGCAGCAAGCGATGTCCCTCTGGTTCATATCGCTTACTCCAAATACCGCAAAGCACTAACCAAAGCCGGCGTAAAACTGTTCGAAATGAGAGCGACTGACACTTCCGGTATGAGCGACACTGCTTCCGACGAACCTGCCCCACAACAGTTCAGGAGCCAACTCCTCAAAGACACTGATAGGAAAGCCGCACCCAAAGCTCACAAAGCGAGTGCGAAAAGAAAACACGGCCTGGTGGGCAGTAAGAGTCACCGGGGTAAAGCGGGTATTATGGGCAGCAAAAGCGCCAGTCTGCACGCCAAGACCTTCGCGGTGGACAGCCAAAAACTCTTCGTCGGCTCGCTCAACCTCGATCCGCGTTCTACCCAACTCAATACAGAACTGGGCTTCCTCATTGAAAGTCCCGAGCTGGCGATGCAACTGGAAGCCTATTTTGACACCGTGGCAGCAAAAACCTGCTACCAGCTATCGCTGTCAGAACGCGGCAGGCTGTGCTGGCTCGAACAGACCGATAACCACACGGTGCACCATACCTGCGAACCGCAAACTACCTTTTGCACGCGGCTACTCAATCGCTGCTATGCGCTGCTGCCCTTGGACCCTTTCCTGTAAAGTCACGCTATAACCTTCTGCTTTAGCATTATTTTTTATAACTTTGCAAATTTACCGAGCACGCTGCTTACTTATGTACTATACAAACTCAGTCAGAGGCATTTAGGCAGGAGTACTGACAACAGTTATGTCGACCAATCGGATTTTTCACACAAAAGGACACATGCCATGAAGCTATTCACGACGTCGTCAAACACCAGCCACCTGGCACTACTTGTTGCACTTGCTCTTAGCTTGTTCGCCTTGGCAGGCTGTAACACTATTGATGGTGCTGGCAAGGATATTGAACGCGCAGGCGAGGAGATCCAGAACGCTACAGATTAATTTCTGTTGAGAAGCGGTCACCGCGAAGTCGGAGACCGCCCACTGCTGCACCCGGCCTAGCGCTCGAAGTCGCTGGCGTCGTGACGTTCACGCAACTGCTCATGGGGCTCGCCAGAGGTACGATTAACCATACGACCACGTTGATAAGCCGGACGGGCAAATACAGTTTTACGCCAACGCTCCACATGCTGGTACTCATGCACCTGCAGAAACTCGCCGGCATCGTAGGCCTCCCCTGCTTGCAGCATGCCGTACCAGGGAGCGATGGCCATATCAGCAATGGTGTATTCATCGCCAGCAATATACTCCCGCTCCGCGAGCTGGCGGTCCAGTACGTCCAATTGACGCTTCACTTCCATGGTGTATCGATCGATAGGATAACGATACCGCTCTGGCGCATAGGCGTAGAAGTGACCAAAGCCACCACCGAGGAAAGGTGCGGCCCCCATCTGCCACATCAACCAGCTGATGGTTTCAGCTCTCGCGGCAGGCTCTTCGGGTAAGAACTCGCCAAATTTCTCTGCCAAATACATCAGAATGGAGCCCGACTCAAACACTCGTATGGGCCTGGAGCCGGAACGGTCCACCAACGCAGGAATCTTTGAGTTGGGGTTGATGGCGACAAAACCACTGGAAAACTGGTCACCGTTCATGATATCGATCAGCCAGGCATCGTACTCCGCGCCGCTGTGTCCCTTTTCCAGCAGCTCTTCCAGCATCACTGTCACCTTTACACCATTCGGTGTAGCCAGGGAGTAAAGCTGTAAAGGATGCCGTCCGACAGGCAACTCCCTTTCGTGGGTGGGACCGGCAACAGGGCGGTTGAGCTTCGACCACTCACCGCCGTTTTCAACCTCCCAGGTCCAGACCCTGGGGGGTGTATATGTCTCAGACATGACGACTCCATGATAATTGAACAAGCCATGTTTACATGGGGGAGATAGCCCGCGTGAAACCAAACCTTAACACATCGCCGTGTCGAGAAAGTCGACCTTCACCAGCTCGGCAATAAGGCCTCGGGGCATTAACCGCATTTGGACTCCCCACAGTTCAAACAGGTCATGCACCCGTCCATCAGGATCATCGCCTGGGTCATGCACTTGTTGCACAACTGGGCACCCGCCGGGTAGGGGCTTTCCTCGGGCTGCTTTGCCTGGACTGTCCTGCTTTCGAATTCGGCGCGTTTCTCTTCCATGATCTTGCGCTGGTGCTCGGAAATGTCCGGATCTTCCAGCAAGCCGATGCTCTTCATATGCGTTTCAAGACAGTCGCCAATCTCCGCCACCAGCGATGGCATAAATTTGCCGCCCTTTTTAAAGTAGCCACCCTTGGGGTCGAATACGGCCTTCATCTCTTCCACCAGGAAAGTGCAATCCCCCCCTTTACGGAATACGGCGGAAAGCACCCGGGTCAGTGCTACGACCCACTGAAAGTTGTCCATATTCTTGGAGTTGACAAACACCTCAAACGGGCGACGCTGCTCGTGATTGGTGCCGGGATTGAGAATAATGTCATTGATGGTGATGTACATCGCATGATCAGTGACCGGCGTCTTGATCTTGTAGGTGACGCCGTGCAGGGTTTCCGGGCGATCGACGTTTTCATCCATTTTTTGCACAGCCGTATCGAGGCTGTTTTTGGCTTCTCTCGCATCGGCGACCTGCTCCGCCTCGGCTCGGACCTCAGGCGTGATAACTTTGTAACTAACAATTTTTTTATCCAGTTTGACGGTCATGATCAGAATTTTCCGTAGTAGCCTTCTTTGAGTGCATCGAACAGATTGGCGGCGGTGTGCATCTCGCCATCGTATTCGACCTCTTCGTTACCCTTCAGCTCGACGGTAGACCCATCCTCAAGGGTGAACTGATAAGTGGTATTTTCCAGGTCTTTTTCCTTCACCAAGACGCCCTGAAACGCCTCCGGGTTGAAGCGGAAAGTGGTGCAACCCTTGAGGCCATTGTCGTAGGCATACATGTAAATATCCTTGAATTCCTCGAAGGGAAAGTCAGTGGGAATATTGATGGTTTTGGAAATGGACGAGTCCACCCATTTTTGCGAGGCAGCCTGTACATCGACATGCTGGCGAGGCTTGATATCTTCGCTGCTGACAAAATAGTCAGGCAGCTGCTCACCCGGCTCACTGGAATCCGGCATGGCATGAGCATTGACCAGCTCCCGGTAGGCCAGCAATTCATAGGAGAACACGTCTACTTTTTCCTTGGACTTCTTGCCTTCGCGGATCACGTTGCGGGAATAGTGATGGGCAAAGCTGGGTTCGATGCCATTACTGGCATTGTTGGCCAGGGACAGGGAAATGGTACCAGTGGGGGCAATGGAGCTGTGATGGGTGAAACGGCAACCCGTCTCGGCGAGCTGGTCCACCAGTGCCTGGTCGACGCTGGCGATCCGCTGCATATAGCGACTATAGCGAGCATGCAGCACCTTGCCCTCTACCTTGTCGCCCACCTTGTACCCATCTGCGACCATTTCCGGGCGCTGACGTAACATCAGTGGCGTGACGGCGAACACCTCTTCCATGATCGGTGCCGGGCCTTTTTCCTTCGCCAGTTCAAGCCCTGTACGCCAACCGGAGAGCGCCATCTCGCGACTCACCTGCTCAGTGAATGCCAGCGAGTCGGGACTGCCATAAGGCATGCGCAGCATGGTCATGGTGGAACCGAGGCCGAGGAAGCCCATCCCGTGACGGCGCTTGCGGTAGATCTCATTGCGCTGTTCTTCGAGGGGCAGGCCATTGATTTCAACCACATTATCAAGCATCCGGGTGAATACGGCGACCACTTCGCGATAGGCGTCCCAATCAAAGCGAGCCCGGTCGGTGAAGGGGTCGATAACAAACTTGGTAAGATTTACAGAGCCCAGCAAACAGCTGCCATAGGGAGGCAGCGGCTGCTCACCGCAGGGGTTGGTGGCGCGGATGTTCTCGCAGAACCAGTTGTTGTTGAGCTCATTGACCTTGTCGATAAGAATAAAGCCGGGCTCTGCATAGTCATAGGTGGACGTCATGATGACGTTCCAGAGCTTGCGCGCCTGCACAGTGCGGAAGATACGGCAGGCTACCCGGGCCTCGGCATCGCGCACATACTCGTTGGCCTCAGGGAAATCCCGCCATACCACCTGCCCCTCGTCGCTGAGGTCAAAAGTGCCAGCGGCGGCCTCCTTCTCGCTGATGGGGAAACACAGAGGCCAGTCAGCATCCTCCTTCACTGCCCGCATAAATTCCTCAGTGATCAGCAGGGACAGATTGAACTGGCGCAAGCGACCGTCTTCGCGCTTGGCACGGACAAAGTCCACCACGTCGGGATGGCTGACATCAAAGGTGCCCATCTGGGCTCCGCGGCGGCCACCGGCGGAAGACACCGTGAAACACATTTTGTCGAAGATATCCATGAAGGACAGCGGTCCGGACGTGTAGGCACCGGCGCCCGACACATAGGCGCCTCGCGGACGCAGGGTGGAGAATTCGTAACCAATGCCACAGCCGGCCTTGAGGGTGAGCCCGGCCTCCAGGTTGCGCTCCAGAATACCCTTCATGGAATCGGGAATGGTGCCGGATACAGTGCAATTGATAGTGGAGGTGGCAGGCTTGTGCTCCAGCGCCCCGGCGTTGGAAATAATCCGACCGGCAGGAATTGCGCCGTTGCGCAGGGCCCACAGGAAGCGCTCATACCATTTGCTCTTGAGATCGCCCCCCTCCACTTCTGCAAGGGCTCTGGCGACCCGCTGGTAAGTGCCGTCGATATCCTTGTCTACCGCGGTACCGCGCTTGTCCTTGAGGCGGTATTTCTTGTCCCAGATATCTTCCGAGGCGGGCTGCAGCTGAATATTGACCGTGGCCGGTCTGTCGGCCATTTTCAGGGCTTCTATTGACATTGCGATTCTCGTCGTTCTAATGAGAGTGAACAGATATTGGGGTTAAAAGCGTCCCCAAGGGAAAAAAGACACAACATATAGTGGCAATGGATCTGACGGGAATCAAGCCGAAACGCAAAATATTTTTCCTGCACAGCAACCCGGCGGGCTCCAGTGCCGCACAAAACGGTTGATTATGCCGGCAAAGTACTTACCATCGTCGGCCGGCCTGTGACAGACCACCGTGACGGCCAACAAGGGATTCCCGGCATGCTACTGATGCTGCCAGAGACCACGACAGACCTGCGAGGCCCACTAGTGAATGATTTCGACTCCCGCCAGCTGCGCAACGCTCTCGGTGCTTTCGCCACCGGGGTGACGGTGATCACCACGCTGGACGCGGACGGCATCCCCCGGGCGATGACTGCCAACAGCTTTTCCTCCGTTTCCCTGGATCCACCACTGGTACTGTGGAGCATCGGTAAGAGCGCTATGGCGTTCGACGCCTTCACCTGCTGTCAGCACTTCGTTGTCCATGTGCTGAAACAGGATCAGCAAGCCCTCTCCACTCGCTTCGCCAGCCGCGAGGCGCGAACCTTTGACGATCTGACAATGGAGCACGGCATCGGCAATGTCCCGATGTTCAGCGACTACCTGGCGCGCTTCCAGTGTGAGTTGTATGAATGTTTGCCAGGGGGAGACCACGTTATCGTGATCGGCAAGGTACTGGACATCGAGCAGCAGGAAGGAGAGCCGCTGCTGTTCTACAGCGGCCAGTACCAAGCATTAGCCGGGACGGCCGAATAAGCTTTATATCACCCGCCCCCACAGGTCGTACTCGTCCGCATCCTCCACCACAGCCCGGACGCGCTCCCCGGGCTTGAGATGCGTTTGACCATCCAGAAAGATATTGCCGTCGATCTCCGGTGCATCGGCACTGGTCCGACCCACAGCGCCCTCTTCGACCACCTCATCAATAAGCACATCCACGACCTTGCCAATCCTGGCTTCCAGGCGGGCACTACTGATGGCCTGCTGAGTTTCCATAAAACGTTCCCAGCGCTGCTGCTTGACCTCCTCCGGCACGGCATTGGAAAGGGCATTGGCGGGCGCCCCCTCGACCGCTTCATACTTGAAACAGCCCACCCGATCCAGTTGCGCCTCCTCCAACCAGTCGAGCAAGTACTCGAAATGCGCCTCAGTCTCGCCGGGAAAGCCGGTAATAAACGTACTGCGAATAGTGAGGTCCGGGCAGATTTCTCGCCACTGATGGATACGATTGAGCACCTTTTCCTCATTGGCGGGACGCTTCATGGCACGCAGCACCTCGGGGTGGGCGTGCTGGAAGGGGATGTCCAGATACGGCAAGATCTTGCCTTCCGCCATCAGAGGTAACAGGTTGTCCACATGGGGGTAGGGATAGACATAGTGCAGGCGCACCCACACCCCCAGTTCTCCGAGAGTTTCGCACAGTTGCTGCATGTGGGTTTTGATGGGGCGGCCCTGCCAGAAGCCGGTGCGAAACTTGGTGTCGATGCCATAGGCACTGGTGTCTTGAGAAATCACCAACAGCTCTTTGGTGCCGGCCTGCACTAACCGCTCTGCTTCGTCCATCACCTCACCGATGGGACGACTCACCAGGTCGCCGCGGATCGATGGAATGATGCAGAAGCTGCAGCGGTGATTACAGCCCTCGGAAATCTTCAGGTAAGAGTAGTGGCGCGGTGTGAGTTTGACCTCGCTGGCCGGTACCAGATCGGTGAAAGGGTTGTGGCTGCGCTCCTGGGGAGCCCACTCGTGGACGGCGCTGACCACCGCCTCGTACTGGTGAGCCCCAGAGACTGCCAGCACCCCCGGATGGCTCTCGCGAATGCGGGCCTCTTCATTGCCCATGCAGCCGGTAACGATCACTTTGCCATTTTCTGCCATGGCTTCGCCGATGGCGTCGAGAGACTCCTGCTTGGCACTGTCCAGAAAGCCACAGGTGTTGACTACCACGACGTCGGCATCCTGATAGCTGGGCACCACCTGATAGCCGTCGAGGCGCAGCTGGGTGAGGATACGCTCGGAGTCCACCAGCGCTTTGGGACAGCCAAGAGAAATAAAGCCCACCCGCTTGGCGGGACTATCGTCGCTGCCAGCGGCGGGCTGGCTGTTGTGGTTCGAGTCAATCATGAGATATCCGGTGGCGGCAAGAGGGGCGGGAAGGGGGCGGATAGCATCGCCGGGAGCGGCCATTTTACTCTCTATCCTGCTATCACCCAAGAGCAGCCACCGAAGAACACCCTCACACGGGCAAGCCACTTAGCGCGGTCAACCCGGCACCCCGCACCCCCCTGGTCAAACAAAGTGACAGCCTTTTTACCGACTGTCCCGACTGTTGCCAAATGGATATCGCCAACCCACTGGTTTTCTAAACATTTTTTTAAGGGCATCGCAAAAAGTTGCAAAATGGCAACATTCGCTCACAACAAAAACACCCAACTTGTTGTTTTATATAGATATTTACTTTTGGCATGCCGCTTGCTCCTTGCTCAATACAATTACACCCATTGATAGCGCTCCAGGAGACAGTCATGAAAAGTGCTCTTATCCCTTTCTTCTCTTTTATCCTCGCTTCCTCCTTTGCCGTGGCTGACACCACGCAGAGCCCGGACAAAAATGCGGACAACAACTCAGGAAGCCCTAGTGATTCTCCGCGTTTTGAAATCAGCTTTGAACAAATTGATGCTAATAGCAATGGCGCCATCAGCGAAGCTGAAGCTGCAGCCAGCGGTATCGACAGCGAAGCTTTCCAGCGCCTGGACAAAAATGCGGATGGCAAACTCAGTCAGGAAGAGCTACTTGGTGTAAGCCGCAATGAAGACGAAGCGCCCGGCAATTACAACCCCGGTAACTCCTCGAGTCGAGATGTTGATCGCGGTACTGAGCAACGCAGTAATGAAATGAGCCCTGCCGACCGCTCTACTCAATAATGACCAGTATCACAGCGGCAGGGAGCCGCTGGGTGCCTGCTCTGCCAAGTGCGACTTCCACCAGGCACAGAGCAGGCTTGGTATGTAAGCTTTACTCACAGAAGAAATCTGCAACACTGGGCACTTTAGCCAAAGCATAACGGGCTGCCGCTTCCCTGACCTCATTGCGACTTTCGAGAAAACGCACCTTTTCTGTAATAACCTGCTCCTGCCCACCTTTGTGCATCGCCCAGCCAAAATAAACCACCCCACCGGCTTCTCCTTCAATTTCGGCGAGCCCGGTATTGGAAACAGCTATAACTGCCTGACTGTTCCGCAATGCACCCAGGGCCATTTCCTCGGCCACCTTGGCACTGGATAAGCCATACCTTTGGATCGTATCGTAGCTCACTCCCAGACACTCGTTTTTGGCCCTGGGTGCGTAGACAACGTAACCCCGCTCAAGCACTTGCCCACTTCCCCTTACCTCGGCGAGAAGAGAAGTAATCAGCCCCCCTGTACACGATTCTGCCGTCACCAGCGTAAAATCATGCTCTTCTAAAAACGCAACGACAGCCTCTACCGATAACATAACTGTACCTGCTCAGTATGAGAGTTCATATTGGTCTCAAGCTTGGCTTGACGCAGGCTGATTCTTTTTTCTACCTCGCAAATTGACCGCGAATAAGCCTGCTTGCAAAATAATCAGCGCATAGGCCTGGGCATGCCAGCCCCACATTGCCCATAAAAGGTTGCTGACAATGAACCAATAAAACCCCCAGCTGCGCTCTCTCTTGGTCTGTGAGCCCACCAACCAGGCAGCAATCAGGGTAGCCATCATTGCAGGCCATTGCAGAGCATCGAGAAAGCTATCCAGCTCCATACGCATTAACTCCTTGTTGCCATCAACAATGCAGAACAGGTCTTCAGTTAACCCGGCAATGTAAAAAAAGCCTCATCATGAATCTATAAAGCTTTCACCACCTTGAGAGGCCGCACCGCCGGCCTGTGAAGGACCTCCCCATCAAGGGCAAAGCGCGATCCATGGCAAGGACAATCCCAGCATCGATCATTTTCACACCAACCGACAATGCCCCCACCCACAATCGCAATATCAACATCCTGCTCATCGACAAGAGCAGGAAACTCTGTAGTCGTTGCTGTCGCCTTCCAGCAACCGAGACTTTCTCCTGAAATTACTTGACCACTACACATAGCTTCCCCCCTACAGCACGGTGACAGTCAGAAAATTTTTTAAACATCCTTCATATTTCATCAGGATATTTTTTCAGTGCGGTAATCAGCTCCTGCTTGCGCATGGTGGAACGCCCGCGAATATTACGCTTGCGAGCCTCCTTCAGAAGCTCCTCTTTTGTCTTGTTCTCCAAAGCTCCCTGACGGGACCGACCTTTCTTGGTAGCAACAGCTTGCTTGGCTGAATCCTGCCGTGCCCGGGATTTTTCAGAGAGGCTTTTTCTTTTTCCCGACCCACCACTTCGCTCACCGCCTCCGCTGTGCTTGTTGACTGTTGCCCAAGCCCGAGCTGCAGCTTCATCTTCAGAAACGCCTTTATCTTTATAGCTTTCTTCAATATGTTTTGCTTTTCGCTTCTGCTTTTCTGTGTACTTCGCTTTACTCCCCCGGGACATGCCAACCTCCACTGTGGGTGCATTAGGGTATGCAAGGTCATGTCTTCGTTACGACAGAACACCTTAAGCAAAGTTCGCAAGTAACACCAGGATTTTTAATTTCTCACATCAATCATTTCTGAACTGTTGAGCCAGCATCGCGGTCTGACAAGTACAGTTCATATTTTCTATTCTATGGCGAGCAACATTATTCAAACTCTTCAATTCACATAATCAGTGCAGGAGAAGTACGAGTGGAAACCTGGGACATTATCATTACAACAGCAACCAATGAATTTATGGATATTACAGATATTGCTGACAATGTTCAGATAACAATTCGCCTGATGCTGGCAATATTACTGGGTGGAATACTTGGCTACGAGCGCGAGCAACAGGGCAAGGCAGCAGGGCTGCGCACTCATATTCTCGTCTGCTCGGCCACCGCCATGCTAGTGCTGGCTGCCGGCCCCACCGAAGTACTGGAAGACCCTATGAGCCGTGTCGTACAAGGGATACTGGCTGGTGTTGGATTTCTCTGTGCCGGCAGTATTATCAAGAACAATGCCAACAATGACGTGCAGGGGCTGACTACTGCTGCCAGTGTCTGGTTTACTGCAGCAATCGGCGTCGTGATCGGGCTGGGCCAGCCGGTTCTCAGTATTTTAAGTGCTTTACTTGCAGTTGTTGTACTGCATCTGATGCCGCTTATTTTTGAGCGCAACAAAGACAGAGAACCTCACGAGTAACCCTGCCAGGTCAACTTCAAACATACCACAGCAATACGCTCAACCTCTGCGTAAGCAGTAGTCAGCAGCTCTTCACTGAACACATCGGGATCAACTTCTTCATACTGCCAGCAACACGGCAGATCTCGCAGGTAGTCCCTAAGCCTTTCGTGAAAGCGGTCCATCCCATCGATAATTGCCACGCCGGTATACAACAACAATGTGCCACCCGGGCTCAATTTTGTGATCGCTTCCTCTACTATCCTCCAGGAAAGCTCGGCGCCAAATGCATTTCCACCATGGCGATAGCTTCTTTCCAGGGGGTCGATCATATAGGGTGGATTGGCGACTATCAGATCGAAGCTAGCTTCTGCCCCAGCAAGAAGGTTAGCTAGCAATAGACTGATATTATTGCGCCCGGCAAGTTCTGCATTGACGGCACAGAATGCCAGTGCCCGGGGATTGATATCGCCAGCTACCACCTGTGCCTGCGGGTACTCTCTCGCAACAGTAATCGCTCCCGCCCCGCTACCAGTTCCCACATCTATCGCTCGACGGATCTCTGGACCAGAGCCTATAAAGGCCTTGACAAGCCTTACAAAACGATAGGTGTCGGGGCCAAAAAATACCGCATCCACCTCATCCGTTGGATAAGCGGAGTGAACCAGCAGCCTGTCTTCCAAGGAAGACCAGCGCACTATACTGCGCCAACCGTCAGCGTAAGGTTCAAGCACACCAGCCCGTGTTAACAAATGAAACTCTGTACCGCTCAACAGTCTTTTATCAAAAGGTAAACTCCACCCAAAAATGTCGCGCAAAGTCTCTGCACGACGCCGTCTGTCCCTGTTTCGGGCATGAGTCAAAGGCGTTACAGTGGTGAAGGAATAGCCCACTTCTTGAAGGTACTTTCCCAGCTCTATCAAACCGCACTTATTAATTTCTGCCATTCTTTTCTGCGAAGCAGATTGGTGCTCTCTCTTCATTCACCCCCCCAAGTCAGCTCCTGCTGTTACAAATATTGCAAAATATCCGGGTAGCTCTAAGCCCTGCGGGAGTGTGATGTTTACCAGGAGCCATCAGCTCAATCAGCTGCCGCATCATCTCCGGAGAAAGTTTTTCTCCCATCTTCGTCTGCAGGCTTGCATCCTTTTGCTTTTCTACACCCTTGGCCTGATCAACCAGAGTATCCCTGAGAGCGAGAATACAGGGAGCAGGAATAGGGGCAGCCCTTGGGATCGACAGCTTGCTCCTTCCTTGCACACTTGATTTGAGCTGCCGATCAGCATTGAAAACTCTGTTATCAGCCTGGCCACTGTTATGCCACTCACCTGCTATCCATTCATAAATAACTCCCCGCTCCCTCGGACTGAAAACACCGAACATTTTTGCTTTCGATCCCTGCAACAAGTGCCAGAACTTGCTATTGTCTGGATCCTGATTGCGCCTTATCCAGCCTTCCTCCACCAGAGCCTCTAGAAAGCGCGGTATCTGCTCACTATCAGACAGCCATTCATTGACTGTCATACCTCTGATCTTGCAGTAATCGGAATGTACCAAAGCAAAATAGCTCTTGCGCTTCAGAATATCGATGACTTCTTTCTCAATATCAAAAGAGGTAATTATCTCTAGACTTCCCACGCCCACACTGTTGAGGTTATAACCTTGCTTGAGTCGACGCAGGAAGTTCTTTCTCTCATTATTGTTGGTGGGCAGATTCTCTATCACTGCTTGTACAGCTCGCCGTGCATGCCCTGTCGAAGCGTTATCCACCGTGACATGCAAAGTAAAGTAATAGGGGTCGATGTCAAGCTCATCAAGCTCATAAGCTGTGATCAACAGGTGGAGCGGAAGCTGCTCATAGCCCAGATTATAACCAATAACTTCCGGTAGAAACTCAGTGCTATGATGACCCAGCGCTAGTTGAACAGCCCCCTGAACATAGTACCTGTCATCCAGGGTCTCTAACTGCTTACAACCTTCCTCGGCCATCAATTTCTGATAAAGCAAGACATGGTTATAGCCAGGGTCACCACTGCCCAGCTCTTCAAGAAATGTCTCGACAAGGGGCCAAAGGCGTCTGTCCTTCCAATAGTTCAGCACCCCATAGAGCCAGGCTCCATCCACAAGCTTGGTAGGAGCTACTTTGGCGACAAACGCCAATGCCTGCCCTCTGGTTTTAAAATAGTGACGCGGTGCTCCTGCCCTTCTTGCTTTTAAATACTGTTGGTAAGTTTCTGCCACTCTTCTTGCTGCGCTACCTGTCCAGTCTTCTAGCTGCTCAAGCTCATCGGGAAGGTCACATTCGAGAGAAGATACCAAGTCAATCTGCGTATCCAGAAAACGCCGAGCGGTTGCGAGAGCCTGTATGGAGCCGGGGTTGCGCAAAAGAGCTTGATAAACTGTACGTGCCGAAATATTTTCTCTGGGTATTTTAGCTGATACTTCCAGACACTTTCCTGCTCTTTCGCTACTCGAGTCATGTTGCATAGCTCCCTGTCTCATCAACTCACCTCTCGTCGCTTAGGCTGCTTCAATTTAAACCCCGGTTTTAACTTGGATTAACGCTCCCTGCACCTGCATTTTATGTGACCTTTGTTTTACTCAATGATTCCTCATCACACTGATTTAATGTGCTCATCTGCAGCTTCTACTTCGCTACTGACAAGGCAGAATCTT
>Ga0265293_10005182_pt1 | contig 22057 bp, 25 predicted proteins | sample Munlanlewell138R_FD_192505 | JGI IMG/M metagenome (GOLD analysis project Ga0265293, IMG submission 192505) | Leachate microbial communities from a municipal landfill in Southern Ontario, Canada - Leachate well 138R | ecosystem: Engineered > Solid waste > Landfill > Unclassified | place: Canada... | reverse complement strand
CAAAATGGATCGTAGCTCCATTCGCGCAGGTTACCCACCGGCACCACATCGATATGGCCGCACAGAATAAGGTCGCGCTCGCCATTGCCGGCGCCTTCGGTCTGGGCCAGCAGATTGGGGCGACCGGGCAACGCATCGAAGGTGCTGACCGCGAGATCGCAGCCGGACAACTCGTCGGCGATCAGTGCCTGAACCTGCGCCTCCCTGCCCGCTTCCGGCTCGTCCTGAAACTTCGGATTGACGGACGGAATACGCACGAGATCGCTGGTCAGCCCCACGACCCTGTCGGACTTCGCATCCAGACGCGCCCACACGTCGGCAACAGCGTTATCGATCCTGTCCTGCATATTTCCTCCACATGGCAGCTGCCACCGCCCGGCTTCAGGTCCGGCTCATGGTCAGAGGATTGGGCTATTCTTGCGCGCCCTTTGTGTTCCCCGGTGCAATCCGCAGGTCAGTATGGGCACAAATCCGTTTGTGTCAATTAAATTTCACTACCGACATAAAAATGCATAAAAAATAATTTTATTACATTTTAGGCGCAGGCTTCAGCTTTCATTCCGGGTGGTCGTCAGACGCGCCACGAGATCGGAGAAACGCCCCCCCTGCACGGCGACATGCATCCGCAAAGCCGCGGCTGCGCCGTTGCTGTCTCCCGACAATATGGCCTTCACGACACGCTCGTGCTCCGCCAGCGAGGTCTCCATCCTGTTGCGCACACGCAATTGCAGGCGGCGATAGGGCCGCAGCCTTCTGTGCAGGGCAAGGCACTGCTCCTGCAGGAATCCGTTGTGGCTTGCGGCATAGACTGCTTCGTGGAAGACCTCATTGTCGTAATAGTAGGCATCCGCATCCCCCGCTTCAGCCGACCGGAGGCAACGACAATGCGCATCCTCCAGCGCGGCGCGATCATCATCGGTGTAGCGGCGCGCCGCATGTGCTCCGGCCATGGCTTCCAGCTCCGCCATCACCTCGAACATCTCATAGATGCGATGCGGTGCCGGTTCGACCACAATGGCGCCCCGGCGCGGGCGGATTTCGATCAGGCCGATTGCGCCCAGCTGTATCAGAGCCTCGCGCACCGGCGTGCGTGAAACGCCGAACCGGGTGGCGAGCTGGGTTTCGTCCAGCCGCCTGCCGGCCGGAAATTCACCGCTGACGATTCCATTCTCAATCTGATCGCGCAGCTTCTGGACGATGTTTTGCGACATGGCACCAATCTGAAAATGCAATTCTTGTATACAAGAATGTTGACTTTGTACGCACGACGAATAGCATGAATCGAAATTGCAGGAAACCTTGCGTAAAATCAGGCATCCTCACGGGTGCCGATACTGTACGTCATTCAACAGGGCGGACCAGCCACAAAGGGGCCTATAATGGGCAGCTTCTCTTCCTTTCGCGATATGCTCGACGCCATTGCCGAGCGCGGTCGCCGGCTGCTTGGCACGTCGCAAAACCCGAAGCAACGCGTGGCAATGGAGGAGATCGTCCTGCAGTGCGAGCACCTGCTCTCAAGCCGCGGCGAAGCATCAGGCCTGGCTCTGGCGCAGGACATTCTCTCCGCATGGAAAGAACTGGATGACGAGGAGCAACCCCGGTTCATGCGGGAGTTGCTGATCAGATTCGGCGCCGATGATGCCCATATCGAAGACGCCATCGAAATGTACCGCAGCGACCGCAGCCCGGAAAACCTCGCCGCCCTGCATGAAGCCGCCGAGCCGAAGCGGCAGGAGCTGATCCGCCGGCTCAATGCCGCGCCCGACGGCACCCGCAGCCTGGTGCGGATGCGTGAGAAACTTCTCGGCCTGCTGAAGTCCGAACCGGAACTCAAAGCGGTGGACTCCGACTTCCAGCATCTCTTCGCGTCTTGGTTCAATCGTGGATTCCTGCAGCTGCGCTCCATCGACTGGACCACGCCGGCGCATATTCTGGAAAAGATCATCCGCTATGAAGCGGTCCACGCCATCAATGACTGGAACGAACTGCGCAACCGTCTCGCACCCGCAGACCGGCGCTGCTTCGCTTTTTTCCACCCGCAGCTTTCCGATGATCCGCTGATCTTCGTCGAAGTGGCGCTGACGCGCTCCACGCCCGACAACATCGGCGATCTGCTGGACGAAACACGCGCACCTTTGAAGCCCGGCGAGGCCAACACTGCGGTCTTCTATTCGATTTCCAACTGTCAGGACGGCCTGCGCGGTATTTCCTTCGGCAATTTCCTGATCAAGCAGGTGGTTGAGGAACTGCGCCGCGAACATCCTGCGCTGGAAACCTTCGTGACGCTTTCGCCGGTGCCCGGCTTCGCACGCTGGCTGAAATCGGCGGAAGAAGGGGAAAACACCCTCGAACTCTCCCGCCTGCGCGATCATCTCAGCAGTGCCGACTGGCACCGCAACGCGGAAATCATCGGGGAAGCCACTCCGCTGCTTCAGCGGGCGGCAGCTTATTATTTCCTGACCGCCCGTGCGGCCGGTGGACGGCTGATCGATCCGGTGGCGCGTTTCCATCTCGGCAACGGCGCCCGGCTGGAACGTCTCAATTTCCCGGGCGACGTATCGGCCAGAGGATTGCGTGAATCACACGGGCTGATGGTCAACTACCTTTACAAGCTCGACGACATCGAGCGCAATCACGAGGCCTATGCCGAGCGGGGTGAAGTCGTGGCCTCGCCGGAGGTCCGCAAATGGCTTGCCGCCGCCTCGCCCACAAAAACATCTTCCAGGACGCAGGAAAAACTGAATGCCTAACCATCTGTTCCACGCCATTCGCACTGCCCTGCCGGGACAGGATGCTGTCTTCATCGAAACGCAGGACGGCCGCGTGTGGACCTATGGCGATATGCTCGGCCAGTCTGCCCGCATTGCGCATGTGCTGACGGAACGTGGCGTGCAGCCGGGAGACCGGGTTGCAGTGCAGGTGGAGAAAAGCGCCGAAGCCCTGATGCTCTATCTGGCCTGCGTGCGGTGCGGCGGCGTCTATCTGCCGCTCAACACCGGCTATACGGTGGCCGAGCTCGACTATTTCTTCAACGATGCAAAACCTGCCGTCATCGTCGTTTCCCCCCACAATGCGGACAAGCTCTCCGAAACGGTGAAGGGCTGCGGCGCGGTTCTGGAGACGCTGGACGATCATGGCGGCGGCTCGCTCATGGAGAGCGCCAGGGCGGCTGCCACGGATTTCGACGATGTGGAACGCGGTCCCGACGATCTGGCCGCCATCCTCTACACGTCCGGCACCACCGGCCGCTCCAAGGGCGCCATGCTCAGCCATGACAATCTGTTGTCCAATGCGCTGACGCTGCGCGAAAGCTGGCGTTTCACCGCGCAGGACCGGCTCATCCATGCCCTGCCGATTTTCCACACGCACGGCCTGTTCGTGGCCACCAATGTCATCCTCGTTTCCGGCGCGTCGATGTTTTTGCTGCCGAAGTTCGATGCGGATGCCATCATCGAGCGCCTTCCGAAGTCGAGCGTTCTGATGGGCGTGCCGACCTTCTATGTGCGCCTTGCGCAGGACGATCGCGTCAACCGCGACAGCACCGCCGACATGCGGCTGTTCATCTCCGGCTCTGCCCCGCTGCTTGCCGAAACGCACGACACCTTCCGCGCCCGCACCGGTCACGCCATACTCGAACGCTACGGCATGACCGAGACGAACATGAACACCTCCAACCCCTATGACGGCGACCGCATCGCCGGCACGGTCGGCTTCCCCCTGCCCGGCATCGACATCCGCGTCGTGGACATGGAAAACGGCGCCGCCCTTCCGGCCGGCGAAACGGGCATGCTGGAAGTCAGGGGGCCGAATGTTTTCAAGGGCTACTGGAACATGCCGGAGAAAACCAAAGCCGAATTCCGTGACGACGGCTTTTTCATCACCGGCGACCTCGGGTTGATCGACGAACGTGGCTATGTCCATATCGTCGGGCGCGGCAAGGACCTCGTCATCTCCGGCGGTTACAACATCTACCCCAAGGAGATCGAGAGCGAGATCGACCTGATCGATGGCGTGTTTGAAAGCGCAGTGATCGGGGTGCCACATGCGGATTTCGGCGAAGGCGTGACTGCCGTGGTGGTGCCGAAGACCGGCGCCGCGCTGAAGGAAGACGAGATCCTTGCCGCGCTCGGCGAACGGCTCGCCCGCTACAAGCTGCCCAAGCGGGTCCTGTTCGCGGAGGAACTGCCACGCAACACCATGGGCAAGGTGCAGAAAAACCTGCTGCGCGAAGCGTGGAAGGATCTTTACGCCTGATGGCGGAGCATTCCCCGCCGCCCCGAACCAGCACCGGCCTGACCACCACCGCTGCGCCCGCCGCAGCGGCCGGATATGGTGGCCTCAGCCCGGCCTCTTGCGGATGAGGCGGCGGGCCTTGTCGCGCAGGCCGCGCATGACGTTGCGCGCCTCCCGGTAAAGATGCATCTGGGAGGCGGCCTGTCTGGCTGCCTTGTCGGCAGCGGGCGTCAGCCCGATGATGAGCGTTCCCATGCGCATCCGCTCGCTCCACAGGCGGCTCATCACCGGATGGTCGGGCACCGCGCAGGAATCCGTGAACTGGATGTTCGGATCTTCCAGATGCTGACGGGTCACTTCGAGCATCAGCAGGGTTCCGGGGGAGAAGGTGGAAAGGCTTTCGTCATAGGCCGTCTTCCACGTGTAAGCGACGCCCTGCTCGACGAACACGACAAGACTGGCGATCACACGGCCGTCCAGCGTCAGCGAATGGATGCGGCACATGTCGCGCTCCGCCAGCCTGTGCACCGCCTCGCGGGCGAAGGCAGCCTGAAAGCGATCGACCGTCATGGCCGTGCCCTTGCGGCCCTTCCAGCCGGCGGCCTCAAGAGCAAGGAAGCTCTCCATGGCCGTGCGCACCTCTTCCGGCCCGCGCGCCACCTCATGCGCAACCGCGCCGAGTTCCTCCAGCCGGCGGCGCAAACGGCGAAATTCGCGCACATGATGCGGCCGCAGCGAGGTCTTCAGATAGGCGTCTCCCTCAAGTTCGCTGTCGAGAACCGGCCGCTCGACCTCTGCGGCGGTGATCAGGGAAAGCTGGCGCGTTTCCGCCACCGAGCGCAGCACGCGCGCCATCTGCCCTTCGAGTCGCATGTCGGGCAGCACCAGAACCTGCGGCAGCTGCAGATGCCGCCGTGACAGGATGGCGAGGCAATCCTCCACCACGCCCAGCGGATCGTCATAGTCCACCAGCGGCGTGCCGACCGGCCCGAACGGGTTCGACCATGCCCGCATCACCGGCACCGAGAACGGCACGTTCGGACGCTCCACCGAAAACGGCATCAAAAACCGCAGCCGCGAGCGATGCTCATCGCCGTCCCGGATCACCGCCAGACGCACTTCGCGGTCCTCCAGCCTCGGCATCGCCGGAGCCAGAAAGCGCGGATTGAAGAAGATATTGGGCTCGATGGCACGGGCAACGAGGTGATCAAGTTCCTCGACCAGTTCAAAGCCCGCATTCGCTGGATAGATGGCCAGCGTACGCTGCGGGCGCCGGTTGGTGAGCAATTCAAGCTGCGAAGGATCGGTGCCCTCACGCACCAGCCCGGCAAGCTCCGAGACCAGCGTGCCGGCCGGTCCCCCGCTTGCCTCCTCGATCAGCGGAACAGCAGCCATTATGCAGCGCTCCTTGCCGGAATGAAGATCGTCATGACAATACCAAGTTTACGCCAGACCGTGAAGGACAGGCCGGCGGCTTCAAAGATCATGGCAAACGCGGTCGCCATGGCCGCTCCCCACAGGCCGAAAGTAGGAAGCAGCAGAACGTTGAGCACGATGTTCAGCGCCAGCGTGGCGGCGAACACCACAGCGCAGCTGTTCTGGTGTCCGCTCATCGTCAGCAGGCTTTCGCATGGCCCGACGGAGGCTCGCGCCACCACGCCGACGACAAGCAGGAAAAGAAGCGGGTAGCCGGACTGGAACCCCTCGCCGAACAATCCGAGCATCGGCCTGCCCAGAGCCAGAACCACGACCGCCATGGCGAGCGAGGGCCAGAAGGTCCAGGACACGGTTTCGCGCGCGAAGGCCGCAAGCCGGTGCCGGTCACCGTGAGCGAACTGCGCATAGCGCTGGGCGGAGCCGGCTTTCACCGCGAAATAGACGAAATGCACCAGCGCCAGCGTTTTCACGGTGGCGAAATAGACGGCCACTTCCTGCGGGTCGCGATAGAAGCCGACCATCAGCACATCGGCATTGGTGAGCAGGTAGAAGAAGCTGTCGACGAGGAAAATCGGCAGTGAGATGAAAAACCACTGGCGCAGCAGGATCCGGCTGTCGCCGGCGGGAATGGTTGCCGAAACCCTGCTGCCAAGGCTCAGCAACTGGCCGAGCGCGGTGACATAGGTGGCCGCGATTGCCGCGATGATGGCCGTGGTCGCATCGGCCGGGCAGCCGGCGAGCAGGGCTGCCCCCATGAAGACGAGGATGAGCACTGGCCGCGAAATATAGGTCGGCAGCAGGGCCGACAGCGCCCATGAATGCGCGCGCGACACGCCCTGCAGAAGATCCGTCAGCGCCACCATGGGAAGGCACAGCAGGCCAAGCAGAAACGGCACCACATAATAATCTTCGATACGATCGGCGAAGAGCCAGACACCAGCAGCCCCGGCAAGGGCGGTCAGGGTGGAAGCGGCCAGAACCACCTGCCGGCTGACGCGGACGATTCCGCGCAATTCCGCCAGCATGCCCCGTTCGCGAAATTCCGGAATGAAGCGGATGACGGAGGTGCTGAAACCGAGACAGGAGATGGAGCCGACGATCAGCATCGTCACCCATACCAGAACGAAGATGCCGTATTCGAAACTGCCCATCCAGCGCGCCATCAGCACCTGGCTGAAAAAGGCGATCGCAGCGCTGACGACGCGGACCATGAAAGCGATGGCGGACATGCGCCCTGCGGCGCCGCGCTCATCCGAACCCGACGCGATGGCATCGATCTGCGCCAGCAAAGGCCGCAGGCGCAGCGCAAGGCGCTGCGGCAGCAACCGGTCAGCCGCCATGGTTGCGGAAAAACGCACCCTCTACATCTCCGTAATCCGCAAGGTTGACATCCCTTCTAGGAGCCAACCCCTTAAGAAACGGTACGGTGATGAGATTTGGGGGCCGGCGGCCCCGCCGCCGGACGCTATGCCGCCAGAACGTCCTGCCATTCCTTGTGGCGGCGGAATTCGGCCGCCACATAGCCGCACACCGGCGTGATTTTCGTGCCGGTCTCGCGGGCATCGGTAACGGCATGGGCAACCAGCTGCGCGCCCACGCCCTTGCCGCGCGCCGATGGCGGCACGAAGCTGTAATCGATCGAAATGTGGCCGGGGCTGCTGCGCACATAGGTGAGATAGGCTTCCTCACCGCTCTCCAGTGGCAGCACGTAACGGCCTTTGCCGCCATCTTCGGCCTTGCTGATTTCCGTCCCCATCGCGATCTTCACCCTTGCTTCTTCAACACATCCGCCCATTCGGGATGGCGTTTGAACTGAGCCGCAGCAAAGGGGCACAGCGGAATGATGAGCTTGCCAGCCGCCCGTGCATCCTCGACCGCCCTTGTCACCAGCCGCAATCCCGCACCCTGACCACGAAAGGCGTCCGGCACACCGGTATGGTCGATGATGATCTGATTGTCGCCCACCTTCGTGAACGTCATCTCAGCCTCCGCACCATCCGGCCCACGCAGGACATAGCGGCCCCTGGAGCCGGTCTCTTCGATTTCCACGTCCGGTATCTGTTCACTCATCGGGATGCTCCTGTAACCGGCACGGCCGACAAAAAGCGGCGTGCAGCCTCAGCCTCACTGGGGCGCAGCTCATGCCCGCCCTCATGCCATTCCAGTTCCGTCGCCACGCCCTGACTACGGAAATACGCTTCCAGCCGCAGGGTCAAGTCAGGCGGGCATATGGGATCGTGCCGCCCCGCCGTGATCAGCACCTCACGCCCGGCAAGCCCCGCCTGTGGCCCGGGCGCAAACGGGATCAGCGGATGCATCAGCACCGCGCGCGAAAACAGCTCCGGAGCAGACAGCATGACTGAGGCAAGGATATTGGCTCCGTTCGAGTAACCAAGACCGTAAATTTCCCCGGCTCCCGCCGCCCGCGTCCTCGCATCGGCATGAGCATGCACGAAACCCTTCATCTTGTCCGTCGCACGGGCAAGATCGGCCATATCGTATCTGCCTTCGGCGAGGCGGCGAAAGAAACGCGCCGCGCCCATTTCTGAAACGTCGCCACGCGGCGCCACCACCGTGGCGCCGGGCAGCAGGTTACGCGCCAGCGGCAGCAGCTGCATTTCATTGCCGCCGGTGCCGTGAAAGACGAACAACAAGGGACCGCCTTTCACGCCCTGCGCAATTCTGTGCACATAGGCATCGGTACTCATGACGGACTCCTCAGTCTTCGAGCGGTTGCAGATGCTGTTCGAGATAGCTGCGCAGATGCTCATGTTGTGTCGGCAGCTTCAGCGCATCGCCGAGATGCGCGCGGTCCTCGTCACGGTCGAAACCGGGCTCGTTGGTCGCAACCTCGAACAGAACGCCACCGGGTGTGCGGAAGTAGATCGCCCAGAAATAATCCCGGTCGATGACCGGCGTGACCTGATAGCCGGTATCCAGCAAGGCCTTGCGCACCTCAAGCTGCTTTTCGCGGTTTTCGACCGCGAAAGCGACATGGTGAACCGAGCCGCCGCCAAGATTGGCAAACGCCGCACCCGGCATCACCTCGATGTCGACGGTATCAGCGCCATTGCCGTGCTCAAGCGCAAGCCGGCGCAGATTGCCGGACCGCCCGACCTCGCGATAGCCCATGAAGCCGAGAAGCTCTTCAGTGGCTCCGCCATCGCGCAGGCGCATCGAAACGGAATGGAAGCCGTGAATGCCCACATCCTCGGGAACACCTCCATGGGTCCATGGCGCGCGCGTGTCACCGTCCACCTCGACGAGGGCGAGGCCTTCGCCATCGGGGCCGGCAAAGGTCAGGCGCTGTTCGCCAAACCGCTCCTGCCGGGCTAGCTCCGCCACCCCCGCATCGCCGAGACGGCCTTCCCAGAAGCCGAGCGAACCACGCGGAACGGCGTAGACGGTGGTGCCCACTTCGCCCACGCCGGGGCGGCCCTTGCCGATATTCGGGAAAGGAAAGTAGGTCATGACCGAACCCGGCGTGCCAACCTCGTCTGCGTAATAGAGGTGGTAAACATCCGGCGCGTCGAAATTGACGGTCTGCTTCACACGCCGCAGACCGAGCGCTCCGGTAAAGAACGCATTGTTGCGGCGGGCATCACTGGCCATGAGGGTGACGTGATGCAGTCCCCTGATCTGATCGAGCATGATGTGGCGCTCCTTTTTGGAGGTTACGGCCCATAAATCCATGAAGGGCCGTGTTGATCGCCAATATGGGCGCAGGCATGCCGCGCGCAAAGATATCGGAGCGGCAATAGTCCGTATCCGAAGGGTGAACAATGGGCCTTGCTTTGTTCACCAAAGCAGAAGGCCCGCACCGGCGGGTGCGGGCCTTTGCAGAAAGCGGATGTCCTCAGCGAACCATAAGGCGCTGCTGCTCGCGATTGTCAGCGTAGCTGTCCTTGTCGTAGGCCGGATGCGCCTCAAGCTGCTCCTTGGTGAACTCGGTGTACAGATACTTCTTGCCGTCCTTGTCGGCCATTACCCTGAAAGTATCCATGCCCACAGCCACCGGCTTGGAGCCGATGCCGAGGAACCCACCGACATCGATGATGACCGCATCGACCTGCCCGTCCGGGGTGAGGACGGCATCGCCGATCTCGCCGACCTTGACATCATCGGCGCCGTAGACGGTCGTGCCATCCAGCTCCTTGGCGCTGACATCGGTCATCTGCACCTCGGTCAGGGTCGACTTGTCGATGGCAGCTGTCGAAGTCGCGTCCGGCTGCTCTTTCGGGGCAGCAGCCGTATCGGTCGCCGGAACCGCTGCCGGAGCGGCGGCCGAATTGTCAGCGCTTGTCACGGGGGCAACGTCATAGGCGCGGCGGTCGAAGTCCGGCAACGCTTCCAGCGATTCCTTGGTCGCCTCGACCACCAGCCAGCGATCGCCGTCACGCTCAGCCCATGTCGCCTTGTCGAAGTCGAAGGCGACATTCTTCTGGCCCATGCCGAGGAAACCGCCGACGCCGATCACCAGCGATTGAGCCTTGCCTTCAGGTGAAAGCACGACATCATTCACCTTGCCGATGTCCTGTGCCTCATCCCCGGTGCCGTTGTAGACGCTTTCACCAATGATGAGGGAAGCAAGATTGCCTTCGGCCGGCGCGATCACCGGTGCGGTGGCGGCAGGCGCTTCGCTCACGGTATCCGTGGTCGTCACACCCGGAGCACGCTCCGTTGCAGGCGCAGGCTTATAAGGGGTGGAATCAAAGGCCGGCTGAGCTTCCAGCGCCTCCTTGGTCACGTCGGCAATCAGCCAGCGATCTCCATCCTTTTCAGCCCACTGCATCTTGTCGAAGTCGAACGTCACATCCTTGGCACCCAGCCCAAGGAAGCCGCCGACACCGATGACGGCAGTCTCTACGTTGCCATCCTTGTCCAGAACAAGATCGGTGACCTTGCCGATATTCTGCGCATCTTCAGCCGTACCGTTATACACGGTTTCGCCGATGATATTGGAAGCCAGATGGCCATCGGCGCGAACCGCGGGTGCTGCCGGCTGTTCAGTGGCCGCGGTCGGCGGCGTGGTTGTCGCAGGCGCGGTAGCGTCCTGGGCCATGGCACCAGTGGCAACCAGCGTTGCGAGCGCAGTCGTTGCAAGAAGCTTGCGGATCATATCGTCTCTCCTCGTGTATCTTCGGTTCAGAAACCGTGAGCATCGCTGCGAATATCATGATGAATCCGCAGCCTGATTGCTGATTTGAGAACGTGTGATCTTGCCCCTTGTTCCAAAAAACATCTCTCCATTCGCAGGAAAAATCCACCTGATATAGCGGAACTAAACTTCCACTGTTCCGTTACATGCGGCGCCAGAGATACCTGCCGGCGCAACTCTTTTCGCGATCTGAAAGGATGCGACATGCGATTTTCCGCAGTGCTCAACAGGGACGGTGGAACGCTGCGCACGACCGATCTCGACGGTTTTTGCGCCTTCATGTCCCGGACGTTGCAGGCGGCGGGCCATCATGTCGACATCGCCGTTGTATCCGGTACCGAAATGCCCGCCGCGATCGACAAAGCGGCGGCGGCGCCGGACATTGACATTCTGCTTGCAGGCGGAGGCGACGGAACCATATCTGCCGCCGCTGCACGGCTGATGGGCAAGCAGAAGGCCCTTGCGGTCCTGCCAGCCGGCACGATGAACCTCTTTGCCCGCAGCCTCGGCATCCCGCAGTCACTTGAAGCCGCAGTGGAAAGCTTTGCGGCCGGCACAGTCAGGAAGGTGGATATTGCCACGGCCAATGGGCGCCCGTTCATCCACCAGTTCTCCGTCGGCATGCACGCCCGCATGATCCACCTGCGCGACAAGATGGAATTCGGCTCGCGTCTGGGAAAGATCGGCGCATCTTTCAGGGCCGCCTGGGCAACGCTGATCGATCCGCCAGCGATGCATGTCACGCTGATCATGAGCGAAACAGAGATAGAGGCACGCGCCAGCGCTGTCGGAATCACCAACAACCTGTTTGGCGAAGGTCACCTGCCCTATGCCGACAACCCGGCTGGCGGTGTTCTGGGCATCTATGTGACGATGGCGCAGACACGCGGCGCGGTGCTGAAGTTCGCTTTCAACGCGGCGCGCGGCAAATGGCGTGACAATGAGCATGTCGAAATCCATCAGGCCGAGCGCCTGACGCTGAAAATACGCGCTTCAGGAAAAAAGCCTCATGCGGCCATGGACGGCGAACTTGTCGGGCTGGACAAGGAAACTGTCATCGAAATTCACCCGAAGGCTCTGAACGTTCTCGTTCCGGCGACAGTCTGAGGGGATCACTGCTGAGCCGGTACAGTCCCGGTGGCCGAGGTCTGCCCGGCGGGAGCATCCGGCTTGGGCACCAGCAGAGCGGTGGCGGCCCATGCCGCCAATGCCAGAACGATGGCGCAGATCAGGATGACGAGCACGCGGCTCCCTTTGCGTCCCTGCCTGACTGCCTGCTCGCGAAATATTCTGGCCATATCCTGTCTCCTTCCCGATGGCAGGGCGCGGATGCCCCACCTTGCAGGTTCAACGAGGCCGGAAAGCTATGGTTCCCGGACAGGGACTGAAGCGGCCAGAAGCTTCAGTCCCGTTCGGTATCGGGATCAGGCCCGCGGCGGCGGGGCGCCGTGTTTTCACGGTAGATCACATAGGCCAGAACAGCTGCCGCCGGCCCAAGAATGAGACCCGGGCCAGCCTTGCTGCGCGCCAGCGCCGGCAGCACGGCTGCAAGTGCTGTCATGCCCAATGCCGTCATGTCAGCGCCTCGCCTTCTTCTGAGGCGGCGCGCTCTGGAACGCGCGCTGAAGCGGAATATCATGACGATAAGCCCGGCAAGGAGGAGAAAGCCCACCCCGAAGCCGACAGATGTTTCAAGCGAGCCATAGTGACGGGCGGCCCAGACATAAAGCGCGCCGATGAGAAATCCGACGCCACACAACGCGGCGATCGCGGCCAGCCCGTAGCTTATCGCTGCGATTCTGGCTCGCTTCAATGCGTATGCGGTCTCGCCCGAGGCGAGACCGGTGATCAAAGATACGAGTACCCCCATGGGATCGACGCCGTCAGCGGCGCGACAGGAGGCCGACCAGGAAGCCGAGGCCCGCCGCAATGGCAAGCGACGTGACCGGCTTTTCCCGAACGTTCACGAGAACCTGCTCTTCCAGATCACGGGCGTTGGTCTTCAGGCTGTCGATGGCTGCCTCACCCTGCACGCGCAGCTGCTCCACACCCTGTGCAGCGGCCTTGCGCGCTGTGCCATAACCCTGCTCGCCGGTTTCCGCGAGATGCTTGCCCAGCTTCTCGATATCGGCCTTGAGCTGACGAATCTCTTCTTCAAGGTCAACATTGTTCTTGTTGTCGGTCGCGGATTTTCCGGCTGCTGCGGCCATGATAAAACTCCTTGGTGGTTGATGTAGCCGGGATCACAACGCCGTGAAGGCGCTAAGGTTCCAGCCCTATTGTCCGGAATGGAAGGCTTTTTTCACGTCCAAGTCCAGCGCGCATTGCAACTTCACACAAGCGGGCGCCGTCCCGTCCCCAGCCCCTCCCATCCGGCGATCAGCATCAGTTCCTTCAGATTGATGACCCTGCATCCCCCTTCCTGCCACTCGATCATGCCGAGCCGGGAGAGCTTGCGCAGCGTCTTGTTGGTATGGACAAGCGAGAGCCCGAGCGTATCGGCAACATGCTGCTGGGTAACGGGAATGATCAGGCGGCGGCCGCTGCCAAGTCCCGTGCAGCGCGCCCTTTCGTGAATGAATGCGATGAGATATGCGGCCCGTTCCATGGCGCTGCGACGGCCGACGCTGAGCAGGTTCTCGTCCAGCATGCGTTCTTCCCGCGAAGCCAGCCAGGTAATATCGTAGCCCAGCCCGGGGTGCTTTCTGTAGAGTTCCAGGAGCCTGCTTCGGTCGAACACGCACAGGATGGAGTCCGACAGCATTTCTATGGAATGCTGCATTTCCCCCTCAATGCTTCCCTGCAGCCCGATCAGATCACCCGGCATCAGGTAGTTCAGGATCTGCCGGCGACCATCTTCCAGCAGCTTGAAGCGGAACCCCCATCCGGACAGCAGGGTGTAAAGATGCGGAGTGCGGCTGCCCTCGACAAGAACGGCGCTCCCCTTCTGCGCCAGCAGTTCCCCTTTCTTGAAACGATTGAGGAACTCCAGTTCGTCGGGCTCAGCTTCACGAAACGCTGGCAGGGAGCGCAGGGGGCAGCTTTCGCACGGATACAGCCTGCCCTGCACGGTGGCCGGCAGGACATATTGTTTTGTGTGTGTTGAGGTAATTGTCATCGTTGAGAAATCGCCTGCGGGGCGGAAGGTTCCTCCGCTACGGAAATGACGCCTTCCCTATGTCATTTTTAAATGACAGGAACATTCCCGAAACGGCATTCTGCCGTTTTCGGGAGTATCCGCCTGTGCCTGGCCCGCTTAACGGACTGCGAATCCTGCTCGTCGAGGACGAGTATCTTATTGCCATGGATGTAGAGACGATCTGCCTTGAGCAGGGGGCCGCCAGCGTCTCGATTGTCGGACGCAGTGCGGAACTGGAAGACGACACATTGTTGCGGGAAATCGACGCGGCCATCATCGATGTGATGCTGGCAGGAGTTCCGACATTCCCGTTCGCCGGGCGCCTGCAACAGGAGGGCATACCTTTCATATTCGCGTCTGCCCACGGGCAAAGCGAATATATCAGCACGCATTTTCCCGACATAAAGCTCGTTGAAAAGCCTTATGCCGGGTCCGATCTGGTTGAGGCCCTCGCCGAAGCGAGGGACGCATCGAGACCTCAGTCGGCCGGTGACGTCATCACCTGAGTTGAGATCGCGTCCGGCCCAAAATCCTCTTCCCCGGAAATCTTGAGAATTTCCTGCAGGCGTGTGCGTGCGCGGCTGACACGGCTTTTGATCGTGCCAATTGCGCAATCGCAGATTTCAGCCGCTTCCTCATAGGAAAATCCGGAAGCTCCAATCAGGATGATCGCCTCGCGCTGGTCGTCCGGCAAGCGTTCAAGCGCGCTGCGGAAGTCCTTGAGGTCAAGCTGGCCGTGCTGGGCAGGGTGAACCGCCAGCCGCGCCGTCATTATGCCATCGCTGTCCTGAACCTCGCGCCCGCGCTTGCGCATCTGCGAGTAGAATTCGTTGCGCAAAATGGTGAACAGCCACGCCTTCAGATTGGTGCCCGGCTGAAAGCTCTCATGCTTGTCCCATGCCTTGACGAGCGTTTCCTGAACGAGATCGTCGGCCTTGTCGACATTCTGCGACAGCGACACGGCGAATGCCCGCAGACTGGGTATGGATTTCAGAAGCTCGTCTTTAAAACCCGCGGATACGGCCATGCATCAGTCCTTGTCCTGAGACGTCTCGGCGTGCTCGAGTTGACTGAGCAATTGCGCAAAGCGATCAGGAACCTCGTCATGGACCAGATCGTCGTAATATTGCTTCAGCTTGCGTCCGATCTCGGAATTGGGTCCAAGATTGTCTTCGGCCCTGCCCTGGCGTCCCGGGGTTCCGGCCGCTCTGTTTTTATCCAATGTGTTCATTCTGCCTTTCGTCCCTACCCTGACCGTCTGTTGCATCACGCCGTCGCACGAAACGAAACAGACGCAGCCCCCGCTGGTTGATCGATCCGGGCGCAACGTCTCTTAGCCAAATTAGTTCCACGATTGTTGGAACTTTTTACATTCCTGCGGGTTTTCCGAACCTGAGGCCTTGCATAACCATGCATTCGGCCTTTCAAGCAACGCGTCACATGAGGGAGACGTATATCGTGAGTCTATCCGCCGCCATTGCCCCGCATCTGCCTTTCCTGCGCCGTTTCTCGCGAGCCGTCTCAGGCTCCCAGGAAAGTGGCGACGCCCTCGTCGCGGCAATGCTTGAGGCGATCATCGCCGACACCAGCATCTTCCCGAAAGCCTCCAGCGACCGCATCGCGCTGTACAAGATATTCACGCGGATGTTCACCTCCGTTTCCATCCGCATTCCCCAGGACCAGTCCGAGGCGCCCGACTGGGAGCAGCGCGTGGCCGCCAATCTCAATGCTTTGGCCCCCCGCCCCCGTCAGGCTTTCCTGCTGGTTGCGGTGGAAGGCTTCGATGAAAAGGAAGCCGCAGAAATTCTGGATCTGGACGACGCCAGCTTTTCGAGCCTCCTTTCGGAGGCCAGCAACGAAATTTCACGGCAGGTGGCCACAGATATCCTCATCATCGAGGACGAGCCGCTGATCGCCATGGACATCGAGGAAATGGTGGAAAGCCTCGGGCACCGTGTCGTTGGCATCGCACGCACCCACGCGGAAGCCGTCGGCATCTTCGCCAAGTCGCATCCGCGCATGGTTCTGGCCGACATTCAGCTGGCCGACGGCAGCTCGGGCATCGATGCGGTCAACGAAATCCTGGCCGCTACCTCCGTGCCAGTGATCTTCATCACCGCCTTCCCCGAGCGCCTGCTCACCGGCGAGCGCCCGGAACCGGCTTTCCTCGTCACCAAGCCGTTCAATCCCGACATGGTCAAGGCGCTGATCAGCCAGGCCCTGTTCTTCGACCGGCAGGCGAAGGCGGCCGCCTGATATTTTTGCACATGCCACGGAACCATAGGCCAGTGACGGCGTTTTCCTCCATAGACGCAAGAGAAGATAAAGAGGATAAAGATCAATGCTTTACTGGACCCTTGTATTCCTTGTGGTGGCCATCATCGCCGGTGCTCTCGGCTTTGGCGGCATCGCCGGAGCATCAGCCGGAATCGCCAAGATCCTCTTCTTCATCTTCCTGGCGTTCGTGGTCATATCGCTGCTGGCGGGCATTTTCCGCCGGGCCTGATCGCGTCGGTTTCCCCCAACTGGAAACCGCCCCCCTCAACCGGTTTCCAGCCGCCGCCGGGCAGCGCTTTCCAGAAGAGCACTGCCCGGCGGAACGCATTTTGACGAATTCTCTTTAGTAGGATAGCCCTACCGGCACCAAGAGAGCAGAACACAAAATGGGTTCAGACAACGGTTCCAGATCGCCTCTGCGGCCGGAAGAGGAGGTCATAGACCCTTCTCTTCGGGATGAATCCGTGCTTGGCCGGGCCTTGCTCCACGCGTTGCGAAACGCCGGCGTTTCCGTGTTGTTTCAGGATAACGAGCTCAGAACCGTGTGGGCCCGCAACATGGCCGCCCCGTGGATGCAGGGCAGCCAGGGCGACACCATCCTGCCCCCGTCCCAGACCGCCCGGATCATCGCGGCGCGGGAGGACACCATCGCCACCGGCAACGCCCACCGTTTCGAGATCAACGCTCCCGGGGAAGATGGCCTGCGGTGGTTCGAGATCTGGGTAGATCCCGATCACGACGAGCAGGGCAATATCCGCGGCGTCATGACCACCAAGGTGGAGACCACGGATCGCAAGCGCCGCGAGCAGAGCCTGCGCGCCTTGCTGCGCGAAGTCAGCCACCGCTCCAAGAACCTGCTGGCGATCATCCAGAGCATCGCCAGTCAGACCGGTCGCCATTCCGACAATATTTCCGATTTCCTGACCAGCTTTCAGGGCCGCCTGCAATCCCTTGCGGCATCTCAGGATCTTGTGACCTCGTCGAACTGGCGGGGAGCTGAACTGCGCGAGCTAATCAACGGCCAGCTCGGCCACAACATCGCCTATGCCGACAGTGAGCTGATTTTTGAAGGGTCGAACCCCTACCTCAACCCCAATGCAGCTCTGCATATCGGCCTCGCCATGCATGAACTGGTGGTGAACTCCCTTTCCTACGGCGCACTGTCGCATCCGGGCAGCCGCATTACGGTGAGATCCAGGATGGAGCCGCCAGAGGAGCTTGCTGATGCGCCGGCGCTCCATCTGTCATGGGTGGAGCAACTGGACGAAGGCAGCGTGCTGCCCCCACACCGGGATTTCCGGCGCGTCACACTGGAGCGTGTCGTGCCGGCAGCACTGAGCGGACAGGCTTCGCTCGAACTGGTGGACAACCGGCTGGAATATCATCTGGTCATACCAGCAGCGAATTTTGAGAGCACAGGCGACGAATCCACCGCGACGCCTTAGGAACCTTACGTCAACCCGTGCGTTTTCTTTCCCAGAGGAAAACGCCATGGAACACATAGCCGCAGTTCTGCTGATTATCGGATGCTCCGGTGACCTGACGGAATGTGTCGAGTTGCCTGCTCCGGCTACAGTCTTTGAAACCTACGAAGAATGTCGGGTCGAACGCCAGCCCGCGCTGAAAGCGCTGTCGGGTCGCACGGACCGCGTTTTCGGCACCTGTATTCCGGTCGATCCGGCTCTTGAAGATGAATATGCCGAGATCGTGTGGAAGGTGCATCCGGACGGCAAGCTGGAAGCAAGTGTGGAGAAGGGCGAAACGCAAGTCGCTTCAAACGGTCATCACCCTTGAAAGAGCGATATTGCCCGGAAACAAAATCGCTGGCACAAGCTTGACGATATCGGCTTGTTCGGCAAGTGATCGCTGCAAGGCGAGGGAAAGAGAAGCGAGAGGAGTGACTAAATGCGGAAGATAATCGTCGCCCTGGCGGCAATCGTGGCACTGAGCGGCTGCACCACCACGGAACAGGACGTTGGTGTGGGTGCTGTCGCTGGCGCAGCCATCGGCGGCATTGCCGGCGGCACCAAGGGCGCCCTGATCGGCACCGCTGTCGGTGCTGGTTCCGGCTTGCTGGTCCGTAACCTGCGCAATGGCTACTGCCAGTATCGCGACCCGAACACGCGCCGGATTTACACGGCCCGCTGCAACTGATCGGCGAATGGGGCGCGCATCTTCCTCAGCCGGATAAGTTTTCCGGACGGAAAGAGTTCTCCATGATCCTGCGAGAAAGGCCGGCTAAGCCGGCCTTTTTTCATGTCCGCGCCAGTGCTGTTCGAGCGCTTTACTTCAGCGGCACCTTGATCTCGACCTGAAGGCCGCTTGGCAGGAAGCGGCGGTCTATCGAGCCGTAAAGCTCGCGGGTGATGTTCATATTGATGAGCTTGGTGCCGAAGCCCGTCGTTGCGGGCTCCTTGAGGTCCGCCTGTCCGGACTCGCGCCAGTTCAGGACAAGCGATTTGTTTCGACCGGCCCTTTCCACCCGCCATTCCACCTTGAGCGCGTCGACCGAGTTTCCCGCCTCGCCATATTTCAGTGCATTCGTCGCAAGCTCGTGAAAAGTAAGGCCAAGCGCCTGCGTGGCTGTCTCGTCGAGCAGCACCTGCGGGCCTGACAGCAGCCCCTCGGGCAGGTCCTTGCCAAACACCTGACCGAGTTCGATCCGCAGCAATTCGCGCAGATCCGCCTTCTGCCAGCGCGAGCGCGTGAGCATGTCCTGCGAGGCGGCCATTGCCTGCAGGCGCGCCGCGAAGGAATCGGAAAATTCCTTCACATCGGCGGAATGCGAAGCCGTCTGGCGCGCGATGGCCAGAACCCGGGTTATGAGATTCTTGATCCTGTGCTTCATTTCCTGAAGCATCAGATCCTTTTCGACCAGACTGTGCTCGGCCGTCTGGTGCAGCTTTTCAGCCGCATCGTAAGCCCGCTCCTTGTAACGGGCAACGAGCGCGATGGCGCCGGCCAACAGCAGGCCGAAGAGCCCGAGCATGACGGGAATGGCCCGCGACGAAGGCGGGGAGAATGCCGTCGTCGGCTCGAACTGCAGGGTCCATTGCCGGCCGGCGATCGTAAGCCGCCGGATGTCCACGATCCTGCCCACACCGGTGACGGCTGGTGTGGCGGAAGTGAAAATCTGGTTCTGCGCTTCTATGGCGCCATCGTAGATTTCCAGATGAACAGGCAGCAGCGGCAGGCGTCGCAAGGCCATCTGGAACAGCTCACTCGCCTGAAACGCCGCGTACAGAACACCGGGCGTAGCGGAAGCCTCGCCGGACGTGCCGGCTTTGAGGCGGGAGAAGACGATAAAACCCGGATAAGGCTCGACGCCACTGTTCCCACCCAGCATCATCGGGGCCGTGGCATGCTGAGTATCGTCGCGCATGGTCGCTTCTATCGCCTGCCGGCGGATGGGTTCGCTGAACATGTCGAAACCAAGTAACGTATCGCTGGATGGCCTGAGCGGCTCGAAGAAAACCACCGGCGCACGCCACTTCTGATCCGACTGGGGATAGATCTGACGTTCCACCCCCTGTTCGTCACGAATCCGGCGCTCAACGAGCGCCTCGCTCCCCACATCAACGAGCTGCAGAAAACCGATGCCGCGCAGGCCGGGAAAGCTGCCCTCTATATCAAGCGCCGAAATGAAAGCCCGGAATTCATTTGCCGAAACACGGTTATTATGTACCGCGAAGAATGCCTGGGTGGCCTTGAGCAGGGTCAGATGAAGATCAAGGCGGGTTTCGATGCGCGAAATGGCGTCATCCACGGTTGCTTCGAACTTGATGCGCGTCGCTTCCTGCGTCGCGAAATAAGCGAAACCGGCCATCACCATGCTGATCAGCGCGACAGCCAAGAATGTCAGAAGCGGAAAGAGTTTCTTCAACTGGCGACGCTACTCCGAAGCAGGGAATGCATTTCTAGCAAGTCCTCACGCCAAGGCAAGCAGGGCTCGGAGAAGCGCCGGTAACGGCACGGCTGTCACGCGGCGATTTTAAGGGCTCCAGGCCCCGGAACGGCACCGGGCGGGCATTTGCCCAGAATGATCATGCCGAGCACCTCGTCCTGCGTGACATCCTGTGTTCTGGCCGTGCCGACCACCTGCCCGTTCTTCATGACGCATACCCGGTCGGCGAGATCGAACACGTCATGAATGTCGTGGCTGATGAGGAAAATGCCGATGCCGTCGGCCTTGAGCTGGCGCACCAGTTCGCCGACCTGCGCCGTCTCCTGCGGACCGAGCGCTGCCGTGGGCTCGTCCATGATGAGGATGCGCGCGTTGAACAGGATGGCGCGGGCGATCGCGACCGACTGGCGCTGCCCGCCGGAGAGCTTGATCACCGGCTCCTTGAAGCGCTGGAAGCGCGGATTGAGGCGGCCCATGACCTTGCGCGCCTCAGCTTCCATGGCGACGTCGTCCAGCGTGTTCCACCGCGTCATCAGTTCGCGGCCGAGGAACAGATTGGCGGCCGCATCGACATTGTCGGCCAGCGCCAGCGTCTGGTAGATCGTCTCGATGCCGTATTTCTTGGCATCGCGCGGATTGCCGATCGTCGCCTCCTCGCCATTGACGAAGATCTGCCCGGCATCGCGCTTGTAGGCGCCGGACAGGATCTTGATGAGCGTCGATTTGCCGGCGCCGTTGTGGCCGAGCAGTGCCACCACCTCACCCGGATAGAGATCGACCGATGCGTCATCGACGGCGCGAATGCCGCCAAAGGCGATGGAGATGTTGCGCATGTCGATGAGCGGGACGGCGCTGCCGTTTCGGGACTCTGCCATGGCCGTTCCTCCTAAACCCGCTTGCGGTAGACGGTGTCGAGCCACACCGCGATGACCAGCACGGCACCGACGACGATGTTCTGCAGGGGCGAGTCGATGCCCAGCAGGACCATGCCCGATTGCAGCGACTGCATCAGCAGCGCGCCGAGCATCGCCCCGATGATGGTGCCGGAGCCGCCCGCCAGCGACGTGCCGCCGATGACGGCCGCCGCGATGACCAGAAGCTCGTCCAGCGTGCCCAGCGCATTGGTCGCCGCGTTGAGGCGGGCCGAGGAGATGGCTGCGCTGATCGCCACCAGCACGCCCATGATCATGAACACCTTCATGGTCACCCAGCGCGTGTTGATGCCGGCGAGGTTAGCCGCCTCCGGATTGCCGCCGATGGCGAACACGTAGCGTCCGAAGCGGGTGCGGTTGGTCACAAAGGTCATGATGATGCCGACCGCGATGGCCATCAGCACCGGAATGGCGATGCCATGGGCGATGAACAGCCCCCCTTCCGGCACCTCGATGCCCTGCGCCGCTGCATAGCGTCTCACGATGCCCACCGGCCATGGATAGGAATTGGCGACCCATACCGCACCCAGAATGGCGGCGCAGGCGACGCCCCCCAGCAGCAATTCGGCCCATACCGGCCGCAACGGGAAGCGGAACCGCTGGCGCTGGCGGCGGCCACTGACCATCAGAAAGGCGACGCCAAGACAGCCGGCCACGGCCACGACCCAGCTCCAGCTGGCGCCGATAGCGCCCAGCGGTCCACCGCCCATCAGCTGAAATGTTGCGTCGAGCGGCGCGACGGTCTGCCCGCTCGTCACCCACCACGCGGCACCACGCCAGATCAGCAGCCCGCCAAGGGTGACGATGAAGGCCGGCACTTCAAGATAGGCAATGATGAACCCCTGCAACGCGCCGATGAGAATCCCCGCAAGGATGCCGCAGGCAAGGGCGATCACCCAGATCCACGGATCGCCCAGCGAAAAGCCGAACACGCGGATCAGGATCTGCGCCTGCAGAACGCCCATGACCATGCCGAC
>Ga0265293_10005181_pt1 | contig 22059 bp, 19 predicted proteins | sample Munlanlewell138R_FD_192505 | JGI IMG/M metagenome (GOLD analysis project Ga0265293, IMG submission 192505) | Leachate microbial communities from a municipal landfill in Southern Ontario, Canada - Leachate well 138R | ecosystem: Engineered > Solid waste > Landfill > Unclassified | place: Canada... | reverse complement strand
TAAGTGTATAAACTCCAACATCAGTGTTGGTGTTGGCTACAGTTGCAAGGATATCTATCACAGAAGAAGTTTCATCATAGGCAAAGCCTGTGTATCCAACAACTAAAGCGGGGGCTGTGCCGTATGTTACAGTCTCACCCGTGTAGGTAGCGGTAAGCTGTTTCTTGGTTATCTCAAAGGTATCGCTAACAAAGGTTATATCGTAGTTTGCGGTTAGGGCAAGTGTACCTTGATTTATTGCATATGTGCCTACATCCTCGCCTGCTGCTCGTGCTAAGCTACCCGTCAATTCATCTTGATATTTAAGACCGCTTGAGGTATATTCAAATGTTGAGTCAGCGTCGCCGTATGTCTTGCTTTGTCCCGCTGTTACAGTTATCGTTAGCGGAGCGGGGGTTATTGCAAAGGTTACGCCTTCAACAAAGTTTAGAATGTAGTTTGTGCTAAGCGCAAGAGTGCCTCGTGTAATCACATAATTTCCTACATTTTCACCTGTGGCTCTTGACAAACTGCCTCCAAAGGTGTCACCTGCTACCAATGCTACATTAGGAGTATAGGTAAATATGGGGTCGGGGTCGCCGTACACTTTGGTTTGGTTAATACTTGCTGTTACTGTAACAGTTTTCTTGGTTATCGTGAAGTTTGCACTTACAAAGGTTATGGTGTAGTTGTTACCTAAAGACAAGTCGCCTTGGTTGATAGCATAATTGCCTACATTTTCGCCCATGGCTCTTGACAAGCTACCGCTAAATGAGTCGCCACTAATTAACGCTACATTGAGAGTATATTCAAATACGGGGTCGTTTTCGCCATATACTTTGGTTTGGTTAGCATCTGCCGTTACCGTAATAGGTTTTGCAGTTATAGTTAGATTTGCACTCGCAAAGGTGATATCGTAGTTGCCGCCTTTATCGTTAGCAACCTCAAGCCCGTCTATCAATATAGCATAACTGCCTATATTATTGCCCGATTCTCTGGTTAGACTGCCCACAAAGGTGTCGCCAAGCACTAAAGTTGGGTTTAGTGTATAGTTAAAAGTGGGGTCGGTTTCTCCGTATACCTTAGTCTTTGCATTTGCTGTTAGCGTAATGGCTTTCTTGGTTATTGCAAAGGTTACGCTTTCAACAAAGGTTAGAGTGTAGTTATCGCTAAGCAAAAGTGTGCCTTGGGTAATTGCATAATCGCCTACATTTTCACCTGCTACTCTTGCCAAATTGCCGGTAAATGAATCACCTGTTTTTAATGTAACATTTGTTTTATAAGTAAATACAGGGTCGGAATCCCCGTATACCTTGCTTTGGTTAGCATGAGGCGTTACCGTAATCGCTTTTGTGGTTATCGTGAAAACACCTTCCACAAAAGTTAAATCGTAGTTGTTACTGAGCTTAACTGTGCCTTGGGTAATTGCGTAAGTTCCTACATTTTCGCCCGTGCCTCTTGCTAAACTGCCACTGAATGAATCGCCGCTAATTAATGCTACATCGGAGGTATAAGTAAGCGCAGGGTCGGTTTCGCCGTATATCTTGTTCTTTGCCTCTGCTGTTACCGTAATAGCTTTTTGGATTATCGTAAAGGTTGCACCCTCAAATATTAGGTTGTAGTTAGTGCTAAGCTCAAGTGTGCCTTGGGTAATTGCATAATCGCCTACATCGTTGCCCGTTGCTCTTGCTAGGCTACCCGCAAAAACATCTCCAAATACTAAAGCGGTGCTTAATGTATAGGTAAGGGCGGGGTCGCTGTCTCCGTATGTCTTACTCTTAGCGTGTGCAGTTACCGTAATCGCTTTTGTGGTTATCGTGAAAACGCCGTCCGCAAAAATTAAATTGTAGTTAGTGCTAAGGGCAAGTGAGCCTTGGGTAATTGCGTAAGAGCCTGCATTTTCGCCTGTTTCTCTTGTAAGGCTACCCTCAAAGGCATCACCCTCTATTAAAGATGTGCTTAGTGTATAGGTAAGATTGGGGTCGGCATCGCCGTATGTCTTGCTCTTTACCTCTGCGGTTACCGTAATATCTTTTGTGGTTATCGTAAATATTGCGCCAACAAACTCTATTGTATAGTTGATACCTAAAGACAAGTCGCCTTGGTTAATAGCATAAGTGCCTGCATTTTCACCTGTGGCTCTTGCCAAACTACCTGTGAACGCATCAAGACCTATTAATTCTACATCTATTTTATAAGTAAAGGGGAGCGGGTCGGGGTCGCCGTACACTTTGGTTTGCTCGGAATCTACTGTTATCGTAATAGGCTTTGCGGTTATTTCAAAGGTTGCACCTACAAATGTTAGGTCGTAGTTAGCGCTAAGGTCAAGTGTGCCTTGGTTAATAGCATAATTGCCTACATCTTCGCCCGTGGCTCTTGACAAACTGCCGCTAAAGGTGTCACCTGCTACCAATGCTACATTAGGAGTATAGGTAAATACGGGGTCGGGGTCGCCGTACACTTTGGTTTGTTCGGAATCTACTGTTACCGTAATAGGCTTTGCGGTTATTTCAAAGGTTGCACCTTCAAATGTTAGGTCGTAGTTAGTGCTAAGCGAAAGTGTGCCTTGGTTAATGGCATATGTTCCTATATTTTCGCCCGTTTCTCTCGTTAGGATGCCCTCAAAGGAGTCAGTACCTATTAAAGGTGTGCTTAGTGTATAGGTAAGAGTGGGGTCGCTGTCGCCATATGTTTTTGTTTGGTTGGCGTCTACTGTTACCGTAATAGCTTTTGCAATTATTTCAAAGGTTGTGCCTTCAACAAAGGTTAGAGTGTAGTTTGCGCTAAGCAAAAGTGTGCCTTGGGTAATTGCGTAAGTTCCTACATTTTCGCCTGCTGCTCTTGCCAAATTGCCTGTGAACACATCCGCACCCACCAATTCTACATCGGTATCATAGGTAAAAATGGGGTCACCTTCGCCATATACCTTTCTTTGGTCGGCGTGTACCGTTACTGTAATAGCTTTCTCGGTGATTGCAAAGGTTGTGCCTTCAATAAAGATTAGGGTGTAGTTTGTGCTAAGTGCAAGAGTGCCTTGGGTAATTGCATAATCGCCTACATCGTTGCCCTCTGCTCTTGACAAACTGCCAGTGAATGTATCCTCTCCCACCAATGCTACATCGGCATAGGTAAACATCGGGTCATCCTCTCCGTATGTCTTTGTTTGGTCAGCATCCACTGTTACCGTAATTGCTTTTGGGGTTATTGCAAAGGTATTCGTTACAACGGTTTCGTTGTAGTTATCTGTTTCACCAAATGTTATTTGAATAGTATATTCTCCAACATTGGTGGGTGCAGTTGCGGTGTAAGTGTTGTCATCCTCGATTGTAAGCTTGTACTTTGTGGTGACTGTTGGGTCTTCTGCAACATTATTTGTGGTTACTATTAATACCTCACCATAAATAATATCATTTACAGATACTGTACCAGGGTTGAGTATTTTGTTTGCTGTGACGCTGACGGTGTCGATTTTTTCCAGATAAACTGCTGTTTCGTCTAGGATAACGGTGTGGATTGTTGTGCCTGCAAAAACTTCCGTTTGGGGGGTTTCCCATCTCCAACCGTTTTCTAGTGCGATATCGCTAAGAGTCATACCTTCTGCAAAATCTACTGTTTTTGTTTCGGGAACAGGGGTGGGATTAATACCCTTTGCGACTGTTACTATATATGAATCTATATATAGATTATCGTATGTAACGGTGATAGTTTGTTCGCCGATAACCGCTTTATTATAGCCTTCGACTGTTACCAAGCTGTCGCTTAGGTCGATTTCTCGGGTTGAGCCGTCCAGATAGTTTTCTGTTATCTTGCCGCCCGTTAACTCTAACTCCTCGTTGTAAACATAGTTTACTTTACTTGGTACAGTAAGTTCGTACACTCTGTGCCACCAAACTGCTGTGAAGTAAGTTTCGCCCACTATGTTATTAATATCTCCGCCGTCCCAACGGACAAAATCGTGTTTATCTCTTGTGAATGTAGGTGGCTCTGCCGCTCCCCAATGCTTTATGGTTTGGATAAGTTGTCCGTATTCAAAATGTCCGCCGTTGCCGTCAAAGAAGACATAGTAGGTATTTATTTCCCATATTGCGGTAACTGTTGTGTTATCAAGGATATTATCAAATGGGGTATCCCAACCGATAAGATGGTATCCCTCTTTCTCAACTACGGGTTCGGTTGCCGCTCCCCAATGCTTTACAGTTTGAACAAGCTCTCCCGACACAAGGCTGCCGCCGTTTTCATCAAAAGTCACCGTGTAGGTATTAATTTCCCAAATTGCAGAAACGGTGATTTTTTGAGTGATGTTATTAAATGGGATATCCCAACCGATAAGGTGGTATCCCTCTTTTTCGATTACGGGCTCAGTTGCCGCTCCCCAATGTTCAATGGTTTGTTCAAGTTCGCCGCCCGCAATACGAGTGCCGCCGTCAAGCTCAAATGTAACGGTATAAGTTTTGATTTGCCAAATAGCATTTACGATAGTGAGTTCGGTGATATTATCAAACGCCCTATCCCAACCGATAAAGTTATAGCCTTCTCTCTCGAGTATTGGCTCATTGGCAGCTCCCCAATGTTCTATGGTTTGGAACAGTTCGCCGCCCCCAATACGAGTGCCGCCTTCTGCGTCAAACATAACAGGGTATGTTTTAATCTCCCAAATTGCGGCAATTGTGGCGGGTTCGGTGATGTTGTCAAGTGGCTTATTCCAGCCGACAAGGTTGTAGCCTTCTTTTGCAAAATCAGGCGCTACTGCCGTACCCCAATGGTCAATTACTTGGGTAATCTGTCCAGAAACATAGTAGCCACCGTTGGTAGAGAATGTAATAGTGTGGGTCTTGATTGTCCAAACAGCTGTTACCTCGGTGTCGGAAGTGATATTATCAAAGGGTACATCCCAAGATAAATTATGTCCTTCCACTTCAAACACGGGAGCAAGTGCCTCGCCCCAATGGTCGACAGTTTGAATAAGCTCACCCGAAATATACTCGCCGCCATTACCGTCAAAAGTAACGGTATAGGTTTTGATAGCCCATTGTGCGGTAACGGTTATGGTTTGGGTGATATTGTTAAATTCTTTATCCCAACCGTCAAAGTTGTAGCCTTCTTTCTCATATTCAGGTGCAGTAGCCGCTCCCCAATGCTCGATAACTTGGAATTCCACTCCAGAAACAAGTTCGCCGCCGCCCGCATTAAAAATGACAGCGTGGGTCTTGATTGCCCAAGTTGCGGTTACCTCGGTGTCGGATGTGATATTATCAAACGATACATCCCAACCGTCAAAGTCGTAGCCGTCTTTTTCAAATTCAGGTGCAATAGCCGCTCCCCAATGCTCGATAACTTGGGAACCTGTTCCAGAAACTAGCGTGCCACCGTCCGCATTAAAAGTGACGGTGTGGGTCTTGATTGTCCAAACTGCAATCACTTCTGTGGTGGAAGTGATATTGTTAAAGGATATATCCCAAGATAAATTATATCCATCCATTTCAAACACAGGCGCAATTGCCTCGCCCCAATGTTCTACTGTTTGTGTAAGCTCGCCCGAAATATGCTCGCCGCCATTACCGTCAAAAGTGACGGTGTGGGTCTTGATTGTCCAAATTGCGGTTACTTCGGTATCTTCTTTGATATTGTTAAATCCAACATCCCAATTAACAAAGTCGTAGCCGTCTTTCTCAAATTGAGGGGCGATTGCCGAACTTGTATATGGTATATACTGCACATCTATGCCGCTAACTAGCACACCGCCGTTGGCTTTAAAAGTTACTTTATAAGTATTAATTTGCCAACTGCCTATAATATTGGTGTCGCCTGTGATGCTTTGGAAATCCTCTGCCCAAACAACAGTATATCCCTCTCTTTCAAATACGGGGGCAACTGCCGCATCTAGATATTGTATTTCTTGTACTAAATCGCCGCTGATGTGTTCGGTTGGGTCATAGTCATCCAATACAAATTGGACATCATACTTATTGATAACCCAGACAACGCTAACCGCCATATCGTCAATAATGGCATCAAGGTTGACATCTCCCCAAGTTTGGGTATAACCCGTTTTTTGATAGACAGGGGCTATTGCCGATGAACCGTGTTGAACAACTTGCTCGGTTTCGCCCGAAACATACTCTCCGCCATTGCCGTCAAAAGTGACTGTGTATTCGTTTATCGTCCAAACGGCGGTAATTGTGGTGTCCTCTATGATATTAGTAAGAGGTTTATCCCACGACAGGGTGTATCCAAATTTTTCAAATATAGGTGAGGCGGCATTTGTCCCGTGTTCTACGGTTTGCTCCTGCTCTCCGCCCACAAGCTCACCACCGTTTGCATCAAAGGTGACGGTGTATGAATCTATTGTCCAAATAACTGTGACTGATATATTAGATGTAACATTTTCAAAACTCTTATCGAAAGTATATGTATGGAATTTTCTTGCAAAAACGGGCGCTATCGCATTACTATTGTGCTCAATAGTTTGTGACTCTTCGCCCTCAACAAGTTCGCCGCCATTGCGATTAAAAGTAACGGTATAAGATTTGATTGTCCAATTGGCAGTAACAACAAGGTTTTGAGAAACGCTGTCGAAACTGGTATCCCAAGTATATGTATACCCCGTTCTGTCGTAAACGGGGGCAACGGCGCTGTCGCCATACTTAATTTGTTGTTCTTCCTCGCCGCTTACAAGGTTTCCCCCGGCGCCATCGAAAATAACCGTATATACTTCCTTTTCCCATAGGGCATAAATATTCATTGTTTTGGTTTTGAAAGAATCGGGGATATCGTCCTCATAAAAGGGCATATCCCACACATTTTTATCCCAATACCAACCTTGAAAAATATGCCCCTCTTTGACAGGGTCATTTGGCAAAACAATTTGACCATCATCTCCCAAATGTACGGTATCGTATACTTCCTCGTCTACCGTAAAGACAATATCATATCCAAAGCTGAAACCATCGCAAGCAATTAATATGGTAGGTATAATGAATACAACTAGAAGAAGCAAAAACTTTTTATAATTTTTCATAGGGATTCCCTCCGCAGCACGATATCATTTGATTATTTCATTATATCATAAGCCCTTTAATAATGTCTATAAAAAAGTATTTTTAAAATGAAAAAGATAAAAATAAGTAAAAACAAAGTAAATATTAATCAATTTAAATTCACGGTGGTTTTGAAAGCAAAACCAAAGGTGAAAATAGTTTACGAATAGCTAGGTGGCAATCAAGTGTTCAATCAAAATTTTAACACCCACCAAGATAAGAATGATACCACCTACAATCTCTGCTTTGAACCTAAGCTTTTTGCCAAAAACGCTACCTAATTTAACGCCAGCGACACACATTGCAAAGGTGATGATTCCTATGATAGCGATAGCGGCATAAATGTTAACGGGGAGAAAAGAAAAAGTGATGCCGACGGTGAGGGCATCAATACTTGTGGCAAAGGCTAAGGCAACCATAGATTTAAAAGCAAGAGATGCCCGTTTTTCTGCTTCCTCGCTTTCGATAGCGCATTCACGGTCTTTTTTGACAGCGTCAAAAATCATCCTCCCCCCGATAAGTCCAAGGAGCGCAAAAGCTACCCAATGGTCAAAAGTAATGATATATTTGCTAAAAGCCGCACCTATGAAGTATCCAATTAGCGGCATTGCCGCTTGAAAAAGCCCAAAATAGCAACCAACAATTACAGCCTTTTTCCAACTAAATTGTTTTATGTAAAGTCCTTTGCACACGGATACGGCAAAGGCATCAGCGGCAACACCAAGTCCAACTAAAACTATTTCCCACCAACTCACTTTTTGATTTTACCTGCCACTTTATTTTTATTGATATAAGCCAAACCGCCAGTGAGAGCAACTGCCGCAACGGCAATGCAGCCTATTATGAACGCAGTACGCTGATAGTAAGTAAGTCCCGTGGCTATATTGGCATTCATTATATAGTATTTTTTGCCTTGATATATTATACCAGAAAACTCCTCTCCCCTCTCCAGTACGGTGATGGCTGCGCCGTCATAGACAGTTTGGATATGTTCGCCTTGGGGCAAGTTGTATAGGTGAATTGTTTCGCCCGCCCTTTGCACAGTAGCCCGTGCGCTGTGAAAAGAATAGGTGACGGGAGGGCGATATTCATATAATCTAGAGGCTTCTATGTAGCCCTTTCCATTTGGCGTGATAACCTCACACCAAGCTACCATATCTATTGTTTGGGTATCCGAAACTTGAACTTTTTGATTTTTTTCAAAATTAAAAATTGTTGTGCTGGCAGCGTTTTGCTCTGCATATGCTAAGCAGTTTTCCACTGACCTAAACTCTTTATTCGTGCTTGATTTTGAATTATAAACTGTGTCTGCATCTGCCAAGGCAAAGCTGTTTTTACCCTGTAAAAAGGTAGGAATACAACCTACTAAAAGAGCAAAAATTACCAACAAAAAGATAGCTAAGCGTTTCATTGCCCTAGTTAATCCACCTAATTTCGTAGGGGTTGGCTACTATTAATTCTCCCCATTTGCCATCTCTTTTCACTCGGCAACCGCCGTCAATAACCGCAGTGCCTGCATCAAATTTAAAGTCGATTATCACCTCGTTTTGCTTGTTGATATAGCCGCAATAACCTCCCTTATAAACACAAGCGTATCCCTCGCTAAAGCTAGAGGCGCATTCGTACATTATGGGAATAATCTCCTCTCCTTGCCTATCTATATAGCCAAAAAGCTCGTTCTTTTCCACACAGCATACATCCTCTTTATAGGTAAATACTTCGTCATATATAGGGGCTACGACTTCCCTGCCAGAGCGGTTGGCAAAGCCCCACTTGCCGTTTTTATTTATCTTGATATAAATATCTTGTACTTGTTGGACACGGGGTTTGGGAGGGCGCAATTTTTCACGCTCCTCTTTGGTACGCTTTTCGCTAACATCAGCATCAAATCTACGCTCTTTGCTAAGCTTGCCGCCCCTTCCCCTTTCACTAACTTTCTTGCTACGGGTATGGCGGTCTTGTTCCTCGGATTTTTCGGCAAGGGGTTTTTCCTCGTTGGGCCGCAACTTAAATCTCTTTTTCTTGACTGCATTCTTGAGTTCAAACAAGTTTCTTTTGTTAAAAGTAGATATTGTATAAAAATCTTTTTCCCGCCTCTTTGCAACATCAAGAAGGGTGAGGACATTGCCTTTTTTAAGCTTTTCCATCACCTCTGCGGTGAGTTCTAAATTTTCTATTGGCTCTGCCAAAAGTCCTGCATCAAACGGCGGAACATAGTTGTCCGCCGGTCCTTTTTTCTTCCGTTTATTATTGTACCATTTTTTTTGCGCCATATTGTTCTCATTATTTTACGGGCGGTCATAATGACCGCCCGTAAAGCCCTTTTTATTAATAATTGTCACGCTTTACATATTCCGTATGGAGTATCTCGTGCGCCTTGTGGCTGTTAGGTTCACCAAAATAAGAGGTATAAAGCTCCTTGATGACTGGATTCTCGTGTGACTTTCTTAGTGTCATAGCCGCATCCATATTGTAGATAGAGGCAGCACGCTGTGCTTGTATATCTTCGTTATTTCGCACATATGCCGTCTTTATTGGCTGTCCTCCGCCGTTTACACAGCCGCCGGGGCAACTCATTATTTCCACAAAGTGATAGTTTGCCTCTCCGCTCTTTATCCTTTCCATAAGCTCTCTTGCATTGGCAAGTCCGCTGGCAACCGCCACATTGACTTTTTGACCCACAAGTTCGAGAGTTGCCTCTTTTATGCCTTTTGTGCCTCTAACCATTTTAAAGTCTACGCTCTCTAGAGGTTTCTTTTCAACAAGTTCGGATATCGTCCTTAGCGCCGCCTCCATAACTCCGCCCGTTGCGCCAAATATCAGTCCTGCGCCTGAGCCTATGCCAAGAGGGGTATCAAAGGGCATATCGGGCAAATCGGTAAAGGAGATGCCTTGACGCTTAATAAGTCTTGCAAGCTCTCTGGTGGTTATAGCTATATCAATATCGGGAACACCCGCTGCGCTTTGGTGCGAGCGTTGTTTTTCAAACTTTTTGGCTGTGCAGGGCATAATTGCCGCTACTACCATATCTTTGGGGTCTATGCCAAGCTTTTCCGCATAGTAGGTTTTGCAAACCGCACCAAACATCTGTTGGGGGGATTTACAGCTTGAAAGGTTGGGAATAAACTCGGGATAGAAGTGTTCAACAAATTTTATCCATGCGGGGGAACAGCTTGTAAACATAGGCAATGCGCCGCCGTTTTTCACTCTGTCCAAGAATTCTGTACCTTCTTCCATAATAGTAAGGTCGGCGGTCATATTGATATCAAATACATCTTTAAAGCCAAGCATCTTGAGGGCGGCAACCATTTTGCCTTCCACATTATGCCCCATGCCCATACCAAACTCCTCGCCAAGCCCTATCCTTACGGACGGCGCTGTGCCGACAAGCACATATTTGGATTTATCATTGAAAGCATCAATTAGGTCGTCTAGCTCATCCCTCTCACGCAGAGCGCCTGTTGGGCAAACATTTATGCACTGCCCGCAACCCACGCAGGGAACTTCGTTCAAGCCCTTATCGAATGCGCAGCCGATATAGGTATCAAACCCACGGTTATTTGCCCCTATTACCGATACACTTTGGTATTGGCTGCAGGCGGCAACACAACGACGGCAGAGAATACACTTATTGTTATCCCTAACAAGATAGGGGGTGGTTTCGTCCCTTTCGGCAACACTCATTACACCTGCAAACTTGCCGTCCTCGCAACCCATATGGTCGGCTAGAGTTTGAAGTTCACAGTTGGTATTCCTCACGCAGGAAAGACACTTTCTGTCGTGGTTGGATAGAATGAGTTCAACCGTAGTTTTGCGGCTGTCCAATACCCTCTTGCTGTTGGTAATAACTTCCATACCCTCGCTTACAGGGTGCACACAAGATGCGATAAGTGTTCTTGCGCCCGTCACTTCCACCACGCATACACGGCAAGCGCCTATTGCGTTGATGTCACGAAGGTAGCATAGGGTGGGAATTCTTATATTAAGCTTTTTGGCAGCGTCCAATATGGTTGTTCCTGCGGGAACGGATACGGGAATGCCATTTATTTTCAAATTAATCATTTTCGTTTCCATTTAGCTTTCTCCTTTACTGTTTGATAACTGCGTCAAATCTGCAAACATCTTGACACACGCCGCACTTGATACATTTGGATTGGTCGATGATGTGTTTTTGTTTGACAGCACCCGTGATAGCATTGGTGGGACATTTTCTTGCGCACAATGTGCAGCCTGTGCATTTATCGGTAATAAAGTACTCCAAAAGCGCCTTACATACACCTGCGGGGCATTTTTTGTCCACCACATGGGCAACATACTCGTCACGGAAGTATTTTAAGGTTGACAATACGGGATTGGGAGCAGTTTGCCCAAGACCGCAAAGAGCGCTGTCCTTTATGTAATAGGATAGCTCTTCCATATCTTCCAAATCTTTAAGAGTTGCCTTACCCTCGGTTATTTTTTCTAGATATTCTAGCAATCTTTTTGTTCCCACACGGCAAGGCACGCACTTGCCGCAAGACTCCTCTTGCGTAAAGTCAAGGAAAAATTTGGCGATATCCACCATACAATTGTCCTCGTCCATAACGATAAGTCCGCCTGAACCCATCATTGAACCAATGGCTATGAGGTTGTCATAATCTATTGGCACATCAAGATGTTCGGGGGGTATGCAGCCGCCCGAAGGTCCGCCCGTCTGTGCCGCTTTGAACTTCTTTCCATTCGGAACGCCGCCGCCTATCTCCTCTACGATAGTGCGCAATGTGGTACCCATAGGTATCTCTACAAGACCCGTATTGGTGATTTTGCCGCCTAGTGCAAAAACTTTAGTACCCTTGGATTTCTCCGTACCCATAGAGGAAAACCACTCTGCGCCGTGAAGAAGTATTTGGGGGATATTGGCATAGGTTTCCACATTGTTTAGTACGGTGGGTTTGCCAAACAGCCCTTTATGCGCAGGGAACGGAGGACGCACTCTTGGCTCGCCCCTGTTGCCTTCTATTGATGTCATTAACGCTGTTTCTTCGCCGCAAACAAATGCGCCAGCGCCAAGTCTTACATCTAGATTGAACTCAATCCCCGAACCCATTATGTTAGAGCCAAGCAGTCCGTATTCTTTGGCTTGTTCGATTGCAATATTAAGTCTGTTAACTGCTATGGGATATTCTGCACGCACATAGACATATCCTTGCTTTGCGCCAACGGCATAGCCTGCAATTATCATTGCCTCTATTGCCGCATGGGGGTCGCCTTCTAATATAGACCTGTCCATAAATGCGCCGGGGTCGCCCTCGTCTGCGTTACAGCATACATACTTGATATCGCCAACAGCGTCCTTTGCAAACTGCCATTTAAGACCTGTGGGGAAACCTCCGCCGCCCCGCCCTCTAAGACCGGATGCCTTTAGGACATCTATTACATCTTGAGGTGAATATTCTTCCAGCACCTTGCCAAGCGCTTGATAGCCGTCAAAGGCAATGTACTCGTCAATATTTTCTGGGTCGATAAGTCCGCAATTGCGAAGTGCTACCCGCTTTTGTTTTTTATAAAACTGCGTTTCGTTTAGCGACTTGGGGATATCGTCTTGATGAGTGGGGTCTTTGTAGAGCAGTCTGTCGACTATTCTTCCCTTTATAATATGCTCCGATACTATTTCATCCACATCTTCAACTTTGACATGCTCATAAAATGCGCCTTCGGGATACACAACCACAACAGGACCGCTTGCGCACAGCCCAAAACAGCCGGTATATATAACTTTTACATCTTCGTCTAACTTTTCGTCTTTGAGCCTTTTCTCGAGGGCTTGGAATATCAAACCGCTTTTTCCGCTGGAACAGCCTGTTCCGCCGCAAACAAGAATATGATTTCTAAACATTACACGCTCCTCCTTTATTCGTTGCCGACAACATATTTCATCACGGGGTTGCCGTTTACGATATGTTCGCTTACAATCTGCCTGGCGGCATCCTCGGTGACATAGATATAGGTAACTTTTTCTTGCCCGGGGACAAAAACTTCTACCATAGGCTCAAGCTTACACATACCAAGGCAGCCCGCTTGGGTAACCTTGACATTAGTTAAGTTGCGCCTTGACACTTCGTCTATAAATGCGCTAAGCACGGGTCTTGCCCCTGCCGCTATGCCGCAGGTTGCCATACCCACAACGACTCTAATGTCGCTTGCTGGGTCTACACTTTCTCGTGTATTTATTTGAGCCTGCATTCTATCTCTTATAGCTTTTAGCTCTGCCAATGTTTTCATAGTGCAATTCCTCCGTTTGTTTCCGTAATATTGCCTTTTAGGAATTCCCTGAGGTAGGCGGTGACCTCAATGCTTTCTATGGGAATGCCGTCTAGCGTTTCTTTAACCTCTCTGGTATCCAGAGTAAAAGAGGCATCCTCCACCGAGTAATGAAAAATATAGTCTATATGCGGCGCTGTCATAATTAGTGCGGACACGGTTTCGCCAATATCGCCAAGGGGCATCCTGTCCAGGTGGTCTATTTGAAATTCCGCATATACATTTGTGCCTTTGCCAACTTGTGAGTCAATTTGAAAGCGCCCGCCAGAGAGTTCTGCCGCCTGTTTGAACAGCGGCAACCCCATTCCCACATCACGGGTTGTTCTGGTTGTGGTAAAGGGGTCGGTAACCCTATTTAAAAACTCGCTTGTCATACCCTTGCCGTTATCTTTTACCTCGATAACAAGAATATTGCTTTTTGCCCTGATGTTTATTTCTATGAGCGTCGCATTTGCGGCAACCGAGTTTTCGGCTATGTCTAGGACATTTAGGCTAAGTTCCCTCATTGCTTATTCGGCAGTAAGGAAAGGTTTCATAATCTTTGGCATATCGTTTTTGGTAACCTTGCCAAAGACTTGGTCGTTGACCGTCATAACGGGAGCAAGTCCGCAGCAACCTATGCACCTTGTGCCAGCAAGCGAAAACTTAGCGTCCTCGGTGGTCTCGCCTGCGGCTAGCCCTATAACTTCTTCCAACTTCTCTAGCACATCACCTGCGCCCTTAACATAACAAGCCGTACCCATACATACCGACACTTGATATTTCCCTCGTGGATTGAGGGTGAATTGTGAATAGAATGTGACAACGCCAAAAATTTCTTCAAGTGGGATATTCAATTCGGTTGCGATAATCTTTTGCACCTCTATTGGAAGATATCCGTAAATTTCTTGCGCCGCTTGCAAAGAGGGCATCAGCCCTCCCTTCATTGTTTTTGTTGAGGATAGCCTTTCCCTAAGTTCCTTTTCTTTAGCGGCATCCGCTTTGAAAGGAATCTTGGTAAGCTTGATTTTAGCCATAGTAACCTCCTAATTTTTTTACCATATGTATTATACAATATATTTAATTTTAACACAAGAATATTAACCGCTTTTCGCCCCATATTCCGCACTCATATTTGCCAATTAGCGGCTATTTGAGGGCAATTAGAGTTAGTTTTTGCTAACTTTTACAATATTTCCCAGATTTTCTCAATAGAACTGTCTTGTGCCTCTATGCAGTTTACCGCATCTGATATATTTAGCAGGCAATGAGCGTCGGAATTAACCAAGCGCTTGTACTGTGCATATCTTTGCATAAGTTCATCCGTTGCGTGCGGAGAAAACTCCAGCCTCGATATCGTGAGGTCCGGAGGAACATCTCCTAAGATAGCAAGAATGCCGTTAGCCTCTCTGTCTATGTGTGCGGGGATTGCTTTACCCCCCATTTTTATAATTAGCTCCGCTGTTTGATAAATGCCGATAGTTGCCGATGTGTGCAGCAGGTTTTCCTCTTTGCCCACTATCTCGCCGTCCGAATTTATAATTAACTGTTCCCCAAAAATATCTGGGCGGTTGGGGATAATTGGAAACTTTAGGAGCGTAAAAAATGCCTCAAGCTTTTCGTATGTAGGGAAGAGCGCAAGAATATGTATGTCCTCGGCTGTCTGCACCTCCACTGCGGGGAGTACCGTAATGCCAAAAGCACTGCCGCATTCCATCGTGGCGGCAACATTTTTTATTGAGTTATGGTCACTTACCGCTATTGCCCCCAACCCTTTTGCAGATGCCATAGCGGCAATATTCAAAGGGGTCATATCCTTATCGGCACAGGGCGACAAGGCGGAATGAATGTGAAAATCGTAATATATTTGCATTTAACCGCCGTTATTTATATATTCTCTTGCTGCCGAAAAGATATCCAAAGCAGTTTCCAAAAGGTTGATGTTCTTTTCTTTACACCTTGCAATTAGCGGAGTTTCCGCCTTGACCCCCTCGCACAGCACAATTACCGACACTTCGGCAAGAATGGCAACCGCCGCAACATTTATATTGGACATAACGGTAAGCCAAGCGGAGTCCTCGGGCGCTCGTCCCATAACAAAGCTTAAAAAGTCGCCTGCATAACCGCCGCTCACCACTCTAGAAACATCTCCCGTTGCCTTAAACTCTGCACCTAGTATCTTTGCAAGTTCTGCTACATTCATAAAAGCTTCTCCATATCTATCCTATGACATTCGTTTAGTTTTGCCTCGCCCTCGGATACATCCTCGGCAAACGCACGGCAAGACGGCGCACCGCAACTGCCGCAATCAAGGAGCGGCAAAAGTTCCATAACCTTGTTGGCTTTGGCAAGCTTTTTCATAGCCTCGTCTAAATCTTGGTCAAACTTTAACACATCTTGCACTTGGGGCGGCTGCTCCCAATAATAAAAGTTGTCACTATAACCGTAGTCGGCAAGACTGTTTTTGCTAACAGGCAGATATTTTCTTAATATTCTTAGTTTTGCCTTTGCCACAAAGGGGTTTTCTATGTTGAGTATCCCGCCCACACAGCCGCTCACGCAAGCGTTTAGTTCGATAAATTGCAGTTCGGAAAGCTTGCCGTTTTCCAATTCTTTTAGGACATTAACCACATTTTCCATACCGTCTGCGGCAAGATACTTGTTTTTTAACAGTGATGCCGCCTCGCCCCCCGATGTAGCCCAACTCAAGCCAAATACCCCTATCTGCGATATATCTCGTGGCTCGCCAACCGTTTTCATTGCATCTAACAATAAAAAATACAGCTCCGCCGCAGAAAGCACTCCGTCTACGGGCGGCTGTTTTAGCCCCATTCCCGATTTGAGCGCATGCACTTTTGCAGGACAAGGGGATATGAAAAATATCCCTATTTCCTCGGGAGAAAAACCTGTCTTTTTTACCGCCTGCTCTCTTGCAATCCTTGCCGAAACATCGGCAGGAGTAAGCAGCGGCAACAAGTTATCCTTTAAATTATGAAATCGTATTAAAATAAGTTCCACCACAGCGGGACAGGCTGTACTGATTACCGGCTTTTTTACCTTGTTTTGTTCCAGGTACTTGCGTGTTTGCTCGGATATCAGCTCCGCTCCCCTTGCAACTTCAAATACATCGTCAAACCCAAGCGCCAAAAACCCTTCTAAAAGATAATTAAGATTTTCTAAATTTTCAAACTGACCATATAAAGAGGGGGCGGGCAGCGCTACCCTGTATTTGTATTTGGGGTCTTTTATCACCTCAAAACTGTCATAAGAGGCCTTTTTTGCATTATGAGGACATATGCGCACGCATTCGCCGCAGCCCACGCAGTTTTCATAGTGTATCTTTGCTTTTCCGTTTCTCACCCGTATAGCTTCTGTGGGACACCTCTTCATACAAGCGACACAGCCCTTGCATTTATCGGCATCTAAAACTACGGTGTGCAGTTGTTTGGACATTGCATTATCCTCTATTTATGTTGTACTATCCCCTATTTATATTGATTTTTAAATTTACTGTTGTTCCCTCGCCCTCTTTGGATAAAATCTCCATACTGTCGCTATATTTTTTCATATTGGGCAGCCCCATACCTGCGCCAAATCCCAAAGAGCGTATTTTATCGGGTGCGGTGGAGTAGCCCTCCTTCATGGCAAGCCCAATATCGGGAATCCCCGGACCAGTATCTTTAAGTGATATATTTATTTCTTCGCCCGATATCTCGACAAATGCCTTGCCGCCTTTAGCGTGAATTACCATATTGATTTCGCCCTCGTACATTACGATTGCAACTCGCCTTATGAGGTCGGGAGGCAGCCCTAGTTTTTTTAGGTTATGTTTGATTGTTTCGCTTGCAGTACCGGCAGAAACAAAATTATCGCCGTCCACATCAAACTCGTAGCGAAGCACCTCGCTCATACGCTTACCTCGCCGCCCCTAAGCCCTGCATCATAGAGCAAGCCGCAGGCAATAAACATACGCACACTGCAATAAAGCAAAACTATACCCTTAGATTCGGCAAGTTTAACGCTAATGGGGTCAGGCTTTTTGCCACGCACATATACAATGCAAAGTATATCCATCATCTCTGCCGTGCGTATAACTTGAGGATTGTTAAGCCCTGTTATCAATACCGAATGGTCTTTTACAAATGCCAAAACATCGCTCATCATATCGGATGCGCAAGCGGCAACCACTTCGCTGTCAAGTTTGTCCTCACAACAAATGACCTCGGCATTAAGTACCTTAGCAATTTCTCTTATTTTCATATTACCTCCGAAACATTAAGTGTATATATTATACCATATATAAGCTTTTTCCACAACTCAAAAATGCTGCGTAAAACACTTAAAGGCGCTCCCAAAAATTCCCTGTTTTCCCTTAAATATTGGGGATTTGCCAATCAATTGGGGCAAACCCGCTCTCCTTTAAAAACTTGTTGGCTTTGGAAAAGTGCCTAGAGCCAAAAAAACCGTAGTAAGCCGAAAGCGGCGAGGGGTGCGGCGACTCCAAAATATAGTGACTTGGGTTGGTGAGCAACGCTTTTTTGGAGCGGGCATTAGCCCCCCAAAGCAAAAAGACTATGGGGTCTTGCTTGTTGTTCAAGTTTGCGATAATGCTATCGGTAATAGTCTCCCAGCCCTTATTTTTATGTGACAGCGGCGCTCCTGCACGCACGGTAAATATAGTATTAAGAAGCAGTACTCCTTGCTCTGCCCACGGTTTGAGGTATCCGTTATTGGGTATAAAGATACCCAAATCCGCTTGCAACTCCTTGTATATGTTGGCAAGTGAGGGCGGAACTTTTACGCCTGCCTTAACTGAAAAGCACATTCCGTGCGCCTCGCCGGGATTGTGGTAGGGGTCTTGCCCCAAAATTACCACACGGGTATCCTCGTAAGAGGTGGTTTTGAGCGCATTAAAAATATCGTACATATCTGGATATACGGTTTGTGTTTTGTATTCGTTAGCAAGGAACGACCTTAAAGCGGCGTAGCCGCCGCTTGCAAAATCCTCTGCTAAAATTTCATCCCAATCGTTTCCTATGTATACCATTGCCTACAAATATTACTATATATTTGTTCCTTTGTCAAATGTTACAGTTTGAGTTGCAGTTGTTTCCGCAAGGATTGCACATACAAAGTATAAGCAAGCAAATTGCTAGGGTGTTGTCGCCGCATCCGCAGCCGCAGCCCGTGTCTACACCGCCAACCCCGCTATTGCAAGGGTTGCAGCAGCACATTAACAGTAATAGCGGTAGAAGTGAGTTATTATTGCAATTCATATACGCCTCCGACAAAAAATCTCTGTATATTACAATATGCGGCTACATCTCCGATTGTTCCTCATTAGTAATCATTTATTATATGCTCATAGATAAATGTGAGGTTTAAATTATGGATAACATTATTGAAGCAAGCACAAATGCAGTTACATTGATAAGAGAGTATCTGCCGTCCAATGTGGTACTATCGGATATGTGTTCGTTTTTTAGCGTCTTTTCCGATGTAACACGGGTTAAGTTATTATCTGCGCTATCGATTACCGAACTTTGTGTAACCGATATGGCTAAGATACTTGACCTAAATCAAACCACGGTTTCCCACCAACTCCGCCTGTTGAGAGATGCGGGTATGGTTACCTACCGCCGCAACGGCAAGATAATATACTACCGCATAGCAAACGAACACTTTAACAATGTGATGCTAACGGGCGCTGTGTCGCTTGGGTACTAAAAAGTTATCTGTTTCCCGATATTTTTTTAAATAAGGGCAAAAGGTAGCGGTACACCCGCACAATGAGAATATGGTAGAGTATAAAACAAAGCGAAAATACCGCATTTAGCACGATATACAGCTGTGCGGGGGAAAGTTTTGCAAGGTTGAGCCGCTCCAAATCCACATATAATATGCTTGTTAGTTGGTAAAAAACCCAAAATATAAAGAGCGAATAGGCAAACGCAATAGGGTAGATTATAACCGCTTTTATCTTTTTTTCGTATGCAATTATCGCAAAAAAGGTGTACCCCCCTGTTACCAACACAAAGGGAAGTATGTATATTGTTGTATATATTGCTCCTATTGCCGATACCGCAACAAACGCAAGCGCCGCCTCACGGTAATATTTTTGCGACAGCGGGAGCATCAGCCCCAATGCGGCAAGCACATAAAAACTTAAAGATAGGTTTTTAATATAAAAGGCGGCAGTTACCGACAAGAGCGACAGCGATGCGCCCATAGCGGCAAGCGCCAACTTCTTTGCGGAAAAAGCCTGTTTTTTCATTGATTTATTCCCTTGTTTAACAGCAGGATATAAGGTCGCCACCCATACATTCGCAACAGCAGTCTGCGCAAAGCAAGCTAGTGCAACAATCGCACGGCGTGCAGCCCGAACGCCTTTGCCCGTCATCATATGCCCCACGATAAGAGCGCCCGTCACCTTGGGAATTATAAAAACTTTGCCGCTTTTGGTGCGACTCTGCCATATCCAAACGGGAGTTTAACCTCTCGTATGCCTCACGATACTTGGAGTTGTGCGGCTCAAGCTCCATTGCCGTGCGCATTTGTTCGTGCGCCTCGTTGTACCATTTTTTTCTAAAAAATATCATTGACTGAAAGTAATGCCACTCGGCATTTCTATTTTTTATCTTGTCTAGCTCCTCTTGCGCCTCATCTATTCGCCCCTCTCGAATAAGCTCCTCCACATCCTTTGAGCCACCGTCCGATATATAGTGACGGTTTTTTAGTATGCCGTCCGCCTCACGGTAAGCCGCCTCAATTCGGTCTAACATTTCGCAAGCCTCTGTACCCTCGTCGCCGGGCGCAAAACGCTTTTCCATATATTTATCCCGCTGTTTGCGGTACGCTTCATATAGTTGGTTTTGGGTGACATCCTCTGCCACTCCCAAGATTATAAAAGGGTTTTTTTGCATATTGCCCCCCTCCTTTCAAGAATAAGGTTGGTGCGTGCCTTTAGCCCGCAATATATAATATTAGAAATTGCCCCTTCCGAAACGGTGATATCCATGGCATCATATGCGGCAATTATCTCCCCCACGGCGTGCTGTAAGTTAAACTTCACCTTCTCATAAATTGCTTGCTCCCCACTCTCATCAAACTTGCCGCTTGGGATAAGCGGGTTGAACTTCTTTTCTTTTATATCCCGCTTGAGGTCGTCATAGGCATCTATGATATAAATCCATCTCCCTAAATTATAGCACAGTGAGTCAAGAAGTTCATCTGCATTATTAGCGGCGGCTCGCCCCACATCCACCATGATGTTTGCAAAGCAGTTTGCAAGTTTGTCAAGGTTTTCTTCCCGTTCCTTTTCTAGCGCATTGAGTTTAGCGTAGTTTTCTCCCACCGATTTGGCAAGAGCGGGAAAACGCTTTGCCGCCCTCTTGTATTTGTTTTTCAAAAATGCCCGTGCCGCCCTGTGTTTGCCGCTGCCGCCGTCCAAAACATCGTCTTGAGATTTATAATACCCCAATATAATATTTATATCCGCAACATCCTTTTGTACGGGATTGTTCTGCACAACGGGAAACCTCTTGCCAACGGGATGCGCTATACACCGCTCATCTTTAAATTCGGGCGTTACTTTGCGGTAATTGTGCGCAAGCAATGTGAGAAAAGCTATATCGTAATTTACCGTAAAGCGTGTGACAGGTGTGTAGGACAAGCCCAAAGTCTTGCATAACCCACAATAATAAGCACGGTATGCGGCATAGTCTTTCATTAACATATTGGGCTTGTCGGCAACTACATATCCAAACACTATTTGTTCACCAAACCTACCTTTCTCTTTACCTTGGATAGTGTTTTTGCGGCAATGCGGGACGCTTCCTCCGCTCCCGCCTTTGCAACTTGGGCAAGATAAGTCTTATCCGCTATCAATTTTTTATAGCTTTCCCTAATCGGTCTTAACCGCTCCACAACCGCCTCGCCCACATCATTTTTAAACTTTTGATATCCCGCCGTGTGGTATTCTGCTTGCAAACTTTCCACCGTCCGCTCCGTCATTGCACTAAATATAGTAAGCAAATTGGATATCCCCGGCTTGTCCTCTCTAAACTCTACAACGGACTCCGAATCGGTCACCGCACGCTTGAACTTGCGCATAATGCTGTCGGGTTCTTCAATTATCGCTACTGAGGCATTGGCATCGGGGTCGGACTTGCTCATTTTGGATAGCGGGTTTTGCAAGCTAAATATCTTTGCGCCCTCTTTGGGAATGTATGGCTCGGGAACGGTAAAAGTTTGCCCGTAAAGGTTGTTAAATCTAATCGCTATATCCCTTGTGATTTCTATATGCTGTTTTTGGTCTGCCCCAACGGGTACAAAATTTGTTTGAAACAAAAGTATATCCGCCGCCATAAGTACGGGATAATCTAATAACCCTACATTTAGGTTATCCTCATTTTTTGCCGACTTATCCTTAAACTGCGTCATACGGTACAGTTCGCCAATGTAGGTGTAGCAATTTAATATCCAAGTCAACTCTGCGTGAGCGGGAACATGAGATTGAAAATACAGCACGGACTTTTGGGGGTCTAACCCTGCCGCAATATATTGTGCAAAAAAGGAGAGCGCCCTTGCCCTATACTCGGCAGGATTTTGTCTTACAGTGAGCGCATGCAGGTCGGCTATGCCGTATATAGAGCGGTATCCCTCGCCAAATTTAAGCCAATTGGAGATTGCCCCAATATAATTGCCTATTGTGATTATCCCCGTTGGCTGTATGCCGCTGTATACTATTTTATTATCCATTCAT
>Ga0265293_10005180_pt1 | contig 22064 bp, 38 predicted proteins | sample Munlanlewell138R_FD_192505 | JGI IMG/M metagenome (GOLD analysis project Ga0265293, IMG submission 192505) | Leachate microbial communities from a municipal landfill in Southern Ontario, Canada - Leachate well 138R | ecosystem: Engineered > Solid waste > Landfill > Unclassified | place: Canada... | reverse complement strand
GCACCAGAAGACCGTGATCTTCAGCAACGTCACGACGAAGCTCACCTCCTCGCGCGTGCGCCGGAGCCGCGGCAGCCAGCGGCGACGCCGGGCGTAGACCGCCCCGGCGCCTCGGCGAGGAGGCGTCCGAGGCTCCGTTGTAGTTGTCGACGGCGGGGCGGCCGGCCGCTCCTGGCGGAGGAACGGCCACCACGTCTGGGCCGGCAGCGTGACCGTGTCGTCCGGCCGCGAGACGATGACGGTCTCGTCGGCGAGCGGCCGAATGACCACCGTGTCGTCCGCCCGCGGGTACGCGGGGCGGACGAACACGACGGTCTCGTCGGCGGAGCGGTCCTCGGGCGGGATCATGACTATATGACGGCTCTGTCGACGTAGGCGTCGCGGATGTCGTCGTTCCAGGCCGACGCCTGCGCCAGGACCCGCGCGGACGGAGCGGGTAGGAACGGGCGCTCGCCGCGCCGCTGGGTGAGGAGCTCTACGACCTCGTAGCCGCTGTCGGTCCAGGACGCGCGGCGCATCTCCACCTCGCCGGGAACGACGGACATGCCCGAGGTCAGGATGAGGTAGCGGGCACGCCGGTCGACCGGCTCGCCGTCGGCGGACGCCTCGTGCTCCACGTCGAAGAGCCGCACCTCGAACCAGCGGCACGCGCTGCAGCGCTCGCGCGGCGCGGCGAACGAGAGCGGCCGGCCCTCGGCGTCGTAGGTGACCGCGTGATCGTGCACCTCGCGGTGGCTGGACGCGAAGCCGAGGAGCCGGCCCCGCAGGTAGATCATCTCGTCGTCGCGGCCGCGAATCGTGTGGTCATCGACGACCGGCCCGGTCCGTCCGTTGTCTCTGCTCACGTCTTCTCCCGTCTCTCGTCGGCGGACGACCGTCGCCGGACCCCGTCTCCGGCGACGCCGCCTCGCTGGTTTGCTACGGCAATCATACCAGGTTCGCGGGCACCGGCCGGGCGCCGGGCGGACTCCGTCACACGTGTCGTTTGCACGTGTGATATGATCCTATATACAATACGGACAACGGGCACATCGGGAACAACGCACGACACAGCGAGGAGGTAGGTAGCCGTGCTGAAGAAGATGATCATCACGATCGCCGCGGGAGCGGTCCTGTCCGGGGGCGGAGTCGTCGCGACCGCGTCGCCCGCCGACGCCGCGACCGCGTCACAGCGCTCGAAGATCGTGGCGGAGGTCAAGCGGCACATCGGCAAGGGGTACAGGTGGGGAGCGGCGGGCCCGTCGAAGTTCGACTGCTCCGGCCTGACGCTCTACGTCTACAAGCGGGCGACCAAGAAGGTCCTACCCCACAACGCGAACTCGCAGAAGAACAGCTCGCGGGTCAAGTCGATCTCGCGCAAGAACGCGCGGGCGGGCGACCTGGTGCTGTTCCTGTCCGGCTCGCGGGCGTACCACGTCGGGATCTACGCCGGCGGGAACTACATGTGGGACATCGGCGGGTCCGGTAAGAAGGTCGTCAAGCGGAAGATCTGGACCTCGAAGGTGGTCTTCCGGACCCTGAGGTAGCCGCACGAGAAGCGTGACGAGGACCGGCGCGGAGGCGCCGGTCCCTCCGTGTGTTTGGGCGCCGTCAGGAGGTACAACCGTATACAATTGCCGTAGCGGCCGAGCTAGCCGAGGAGGGCAGAGATGCCGCAGACAGACACACTCACGATCGAGAGACCGCAGCACGAGTACGACGACATGGCCTTCGCCATCATGTGCGTGGACCGCGGCCTGCTGAAGCGACTGCGGCGCGCGGCCGGACTGTCACAGGATGAGCTCGCGGCGCGCGTCGGCGCCAACAGGGTGAGCATTCTGGCGTGGGAGCGCGACGACGTGCGCCCGAGCCTCCAGGACCTCGACAAGCTGGCGCGCTACGGAAGGGAGCTGCGACGACTGGCGCACGAGACTGGCCTCGTAAGTGCATAAAAAGATGACCCGGTGTAGCGCACCGGGTCATCGTGGCGAGACAGGGAGCACGTTGACTACAACTAGCATACCAAGCCTGACGTCACACGCAAACCACGTGAAGCTAGGCGACCTGCTGCCGCACGTGCAGTTCAACATAGACGAGCTCAACAACTTCATGGTGAAGCTTCACGGTCCGGGAGCCGGACGCGGCAACGTGGCGCTGGTGTTCAAACTGCGTGACGGCGGCGACATCAAGGACGCGACGGCGAACGGCGTCGACGCCGTGCTGGGACACCAGCTGACGACGCTGTGGCTGCCTAGTCCACAGTCGACGCTGGAGACTCCGGACACGGTGATCCAACGCTCGATCGAGTCACACTGGAACTCATACGTGTCGGTCGGACGATTCGCCGGCGACCAGCGAAAGTCCGAACAGTCGACGTGGATACCCGGAGCGTGGGCCGACCTCGACGTCAAGCCGTCACTGGAGTGCGGCTTCGCGACGTCCGATGAGCTCGATGCTTTCATCGAGACGATCGCGCCGCCGACGCTCGTGGTGGACTCGGGATCGGGCGGCCGGCATCCGTACTGGCTGCTCGAAGGCGAGGGTATGCCGGACCCCAAGAAGGCGCGCGAGATGATGGCGCGCTGGCGATCTCTGCTGCTGGTTAAGGCGCGCGAGATCGGTCGAAAGGTCGACCTGGGAGTCTTCGACCTGGCGCGGATCCTACGACTGCCCGGAACGCCGAGGCACCCAAAGCTCGCCCGCTACGAGACCGTCACGACGTCACGACCGGTGCGGCTGCTGGTCGACGACGGACCGCGCTACTCGCCGGACGACATCGCGGCGCTCACTAAGAGAGCACACGGTCTCGTCGGACGACAGCAGCGCGAGCATCGCAGGCTACGCAACGAGGACACGAAGACACGGCTCGAAGGTATGAAGGCACGCGGGCTTAGTGAGACCATGTACTGCGACGTGATACGCGTCTTCGAGGAGACGCAGGACTGGGCACCGCTGCTTCTCACCACCGGCTGGACGCTCGACTCGGACAACCGCGAACGTGAGGGCTCCACCGCCGCCCGCTACTGGATACGTCCCGGTAAGACGGCGGGCGGCTCGGCCGACACCGACTTCAACGGCTCGAACGTCATGTTCGTGTTCTCCGACGACCCGTCGCTGGACGACCTGTTCGTCGGGCCTCGGGACGGCGTGCAGAACGTGGTCGGCAAGTACCGCTACGCGCTCGTTCGTCTGTATCACGGCGACGAGGTCAGGCTCATCAAGGACATCATCACCGGCGGAGGAAAAGTGCTGTGACGGACGAGCTGCCGGTAGAGTCCGGCGAGATCTTCACCGACGCCGACGTGCAGGCGTGGGCGCAGACGCGCCCGCAGGAGATCCGCAAGGTGATCAACGTCGACATGTCGCCGTACGAACTCGAGCGTGAGATCGTGTCGCTGCTGACCACCGCGAACATTCTCGTGTCCGACAACCACCGTGAGGCGGTCTTCATCTCCGGCGGACTACTGTCGCGCATCGCCCGGCACGAGGTGCTCGACGAAGAGATCTTCTCCGTCCGTGAGTTTAAGAAGAGCGGACTCAGCGGCCGGCTCGCGACGCTGGCGGACTGGCAGAAGACGGCGATCAACGGCGCGGTGAGCCTGATGATGCCGACGGAGGCCGTGGTGCTCAACGTGATGGAACGAGCAGACGAGCTGTTCGCCGAGCTGCCGGTACTGGAGCAGGTGGTCACCTGTCCTATGTACTCGCGGGACGGCGTACTGCAGTCGAAGCCGGGGTACTCGCGCGACACACGCTGCTGGTACGCGCCGCCGCGCGGCGTCGACATCGGAGACGTCCCCGAGAAACCGACCGCGGACGACGTGAGGTGGGCGCTGGACATGCTCAAGACCGAGCTGTTCGGTGACTTTCCGTTCACCGACGGATCGAGTCTCGCTCACCTCATCGCGCTGACGCTGCTGCCGTTCGTCCGCTGGATGATCGTCGGACCAACGCCGATGCACGCGGTGGACGCTCCGAAGGCCGGCACCGGCAAGACGCTGGCGGCGGAGCTCGCGATGACCCCGGCGTTCGGATGCGAGCCGCAGACAACCACCGTGTCCACCAGCGAGGAGGAGTGGAAGAAGCAGCTCACCTCGGTGATGCTGTCCGGACAGCCGTATGTGCTGTTCGACAACGTGCCGCAGACGCGGTCGCTGTCCGGCGGGCACCTCGCGTCCACGCTCACCAAGGACGTGTACCAGGAGCGCATCCTCGGCGGCAACCAGCAGTGCGTGAAGCCGGTGCGGCAGGTGTGGGTCGCTACCGGCAACAACATCACGTACAGCGACGAGATGATCAGACGCACCGTGCCGATCTACCTCAACGCGCACATGGAGACGCCTCACATCGGCCGCGAGTTTCGTCACGCAAACGTGAAGCGCTGGGCGCGTGAGCACCGCGGCGAGCTGATACGCGCGTGCCTGACGCTCGTGCAGTCGTGGATCGCGGCGGAGCGGCCGCGGTGGACGGGTAAGCCGCTGGGTAAGTTCGAGGAGTGGTCGGCGATCATGGGCGGCATCCTCGAGCATCTTCAGGTGCCGGGCTTCCTCGACAACCTCAGCGAGTTCTACGACGTCGCGGTGGACGAGGAGAACACCGCTCACGCGTTCGTGGACGCGTGGTACTCGCAGCACGGCGAGTGCGAGATCACCTGCGCGGCGCTGCTCGACCTGGCGCACGTGCATCTCGATCTCACGCAGTCCGTCGCGGGGTTCAAGGCACGCCCGACGACGAAGCAGCTCTCGCCGTACATGCGTAAGCTCAGCGGGCAGGTCTTCGGTAACCTAGAGATCGTGCGCAAGCCGGTGAAGGGCCGGGCCGACAAGTACCGGCTGTACGACGTCTCGAAGGCGAAGAAGCCGCCGCTCGACGCCTCCTAGGGCGTTGGAGAAGCAACAACCGAAGCAACGGAAGCAACGGCGGAAGCAACGAGGATCGGCGGGAAGCAACGGGAGAAGCAACACGTGATCCGAGAAACGACGACCGAAGCAGCACGTGATCGTAGGTCTGGGGACCCGATGAGGCGGTTGACCGTGATCGAAGAGGTCTTGAAACTCGTCATCTGTTGCTTCCGCCGTTGCTTCTCCGGCGGGAAGCAACGGGGAAGAAACAAGGACCTACGTAGGCAGATCCTGGATAAACCTGGTCAAAACCGGACAAAAATGGGAGCTATTCGGCCGGTAGTTTGTCCTATGTTTCTTCTTGTTACTTCTAGAGTAGTTAATGCGTACGCGAAAGAGACCACACTCTAGTAACGCCTTGGTTACTCTACAGAGTGCTCTGCGCTCCAGGGCGACGGGTAGTCCGGAAGCAACGGGAAGAAACACAAGAAAATGTTTGTCGATACGTACAAGGAGAGGAAGAACATGGAAGAGATGACGCCCGCGGAAGCGCTGCGAAAGGCGCAAGAGCACCTCGTCAAGGCAGAGAGGGCGCTCGAAAGACCGTATAACCACGCGTTCGGGCACGCTCTCGATCCCGCGCAGGCGATCCGAGCGCGGATCGAGATCGCGAAGACGTACGCCATAATCGCCCAGGCAACGCTGCTCGGCGACCTCGTGACCGAGACCGCGAACAGATAAGATCACGGTCTCGCGCGCGTACGCGCGCAGGGCACGTCCTGCTATGATGGACGGGTGGGGACGAGCTCGGAGACGCCGAAGACGCCGGAGGCCGCCGAAGCGACCCGCTGGGAGGACGTCGACGACCCGCGGTACGCGTCGCTGCGGCCGGTGCACGGACGCTCGCTGGAGCGGGCACGGACGCGCCTCAGGGAGGAGCGGAGCCCGGCGAGCGCCCGGCGGGTCGGCACCTGCGGGGTCGTCCTCCCGAAGGACTCGAGGCTCGGCAAGCGAGGCGAGCCCTGCCGCAACCGAGCGGGACGAGGCGGTCCGTACGAGGAAGAGGGCGTCGGCCCCTGCTGGGCGCACGGCGGGGCGCTGCTGAGAGGAAGATCGGAGGCCGCGTGGGTCATGGCACATCAGTTTGCCGTCGAGCACGACGTCACGCCGTGGGAGGGACTGCTGAAGGCGGTCCGCATCGCGGCGGGCAAGGTCGCGTACACGGAGTGGGTCCTCTCGCAGGCGAGCGACGACCTGGAGCTGGAGGGGCGGTTCGCGCGAAACGACGACGGGATCCTGCTGCACCCGGACACCGGCGAGATGCTCGGGGCGGGACAGCTGCGTGACCTGTCGTGGTGGGTCCGGAAGAACGAGCTCTGGGTGGACCGGCTCGCGCGGTACTCGAAGGCCGCGATCGACGCGGGCGTGGCGGAGCGCCTGGTGGAGATCGAGCGGACGAACGCGGAGGGCATCGCGCACGTGCTGAACGGCGTGCTCTCCGCGCTGGAGAGCGAGGCCGGGTACGACGACGAGGCGCTGGCCGTGGTACGCGGCCTGATGAGACGGCAGCTCACGGCGATGGACTCCGAGCCCAGGTCCGCCGTCATCGAGGGCGAGGTAGGCTAGAATCAACTTTGACAAGCAGTTACCGATAAGGAGAGCACATGCGTAGGTTCTGGAAGGCGGCTATCGCCGTTCTTAGCGTCACGGCGATCATCGTGGTTACCGCACTAGGTATGACAAGCGCGAACGCCGGCGTGCCCGATGCGCAGGGTACCGTACACGTCTGTTACCGACCCAGTGGTCCCGCTCAGGGACAGCTGGTCGTCATCGACTCCGACGTCGAGGAGTGCCCAGCCGGGTACTCTGAGCTTACGTGGGACGGCTCTGTCTCTGCACAGACTCTCGGACGTGAGACGGTAACGGCGACAAACGTAGGTGCGGCTCCGTACACGCTGATGTGTCCTACCGGCAAGGTGGCGCTGTCCGGCGGCATAGAGTGGAACGGCCTAGGTGCGGGTGGAACGTTGACTAACTCGTGGGTAGTAGCATCTCATCCGACCGATGACGGCACCGGATGGTCATTTGTGTGGCGCTATCCGGGATACACCGCCAACCTCTCGGTGATCTGCGTCGACGCGTCGTGAATGACGTGCGTACCTTCTGGAAGCCAGGTGTCACCGCTGTCATTCCTACCATACCGACGCGTGAGCGGCAGGCTGTGCTGGAGCGGCGCGCGCTTCCGAGTGTACGACGGCAGATCATGCCCGTGGTTGACATCATCGTAGAGACGGACGAGCACGGCGAGGGTGCGTGGGTAACGCGAGGTCGCGCGCTCGCGAAGGTCGAGACCGAATGGACGGCATTTCTCGATGACGATGATGAGTGGACACCTCATCATGTATCGTCGTTGGTCACCGAAGCGGAGCGCACAGGTGCGGACTACGTCTTCTCGTGGTTCGCGCTTGGCATCAACTGCGGAAGCATTGATCGTCTTGGGCACCTTGGAAGACCGTTTGACCCCGAACACCCGCATCCTACGACAATGACCGTTCTCGTTCGCACCGAGCTGGCGCAGCGCGTTGGTTTCACGCCACCTGAAGTCGGCGCGCGCCAGGGTGGTGAGGACTGGCGCTTCACGCTTGGATGCGTGGCCGTGGGCGCTAAGATTGTGCACCTGCCTAGGCGTACGTGGGTCTACCATTGTTTTCCGGGCGGCACACACGGTATGCCGACGTGGGTAAGGTAATGTGATGAGGGCCCGCCCGCTGGGTGGGATCGCCGGGGTGTGGCTGATCGACGCGCCGCGTCACGAGGACGCGCGCGGCGCGTTCACGGAGCTGGTGGACCTGCAGGAGCTCGCCGAGGCGACCGGCGAGCCGCCGCTCGACGCGACATGCTGGTGCGCGTCGGAGTCGCGGCGCGACGTCGTCCGCGGGCTGCACGTGCCGTGGGGCGTCGGGCGGCGGAAGGTCGTGACGTGCCTGGCCGGCGCGGTGCAGGACGTCGTAGTGGACCTGCGAAGGGACTCGCCGACGTACCTGCGCTGGGCGTGGGTCCGGCTGTGTCCGGACGACGACCGCACGCGGTCGCAGGTGGTCGTGGTCGGCGACGGGATCGCGCACGGGTTCTGTGTGCTCGGACGTCGCGCGCTGGTCGGGTACCTGCTGGAGGGCGGCCACGTGCCGGGCGACGAGCGGGCGGTCCACCCGCTGGACCCGACGATCGGCGTGGTGTGGGCGACTCCGCGTCCGGTGCTGTCCGAGCGCGACTCGTCGGCGCCGTTCCTGGTATGATAGACTCGGAGAACGAGAAGATCGACGAGCGAGGAGAGACGAGTTGGCGAGACACTCGCGGGGACCCGACTACGGAGGGCTGTTCTTCCTGGCCCTGCTTCTGCTGATCCTAGGCGGGGTGGCCTTGTACGTCGCCGCGGCGACCTGGGGCATGTGGTGAGATGACGATATCGGTCGACTTTGACGGCGTGCTGCACGCGTACTCGCGCGGGTGGCAGGACGGCACGCTGTACGATGACCCGGTGGTGGGCGCCGCGAAGGGCCTGCGCGACCTCATGCGGCGCGACGCGGTGTTCGTGCTCACGGCGCGCGACGACCTGTACGCGGTGGCCCGCTGGCTGAAGGCGCTGCTGCCGGAGATCGCAGTGGTGTGGGGTGACAAGTGCTCAGGCTGCCTCGGCAAGGGTCTGGTCGGCGTCTACGACGGGCCGAGCGACCTCATACCCTGTCCGACGTGCGCCGGTAACGGTGTCATCAAGTTCTGGAACCGACGTGACGCGCTGTTGGTAACAAACCGGAAGCTGCCGGCGCACGCGTACGTGGACGACCGGGCTGTGCGATTCACGTCGTGGGAGGACCTGCGGGCGGACGACTGGCAAACGATCACAACGAGATGAGGAGAGAAGAGCGAGTGACGAAGATCGCGACGTCGAGCGGCGGAAGCCTGTTCGACGAGCTGCGCCATGAAGACAGCATGAAAATTGTGAGAACAAGTAATGGAAGTCTAGTTAATAAGTTTCACTGGAATTACGTGGTTGAGCACAGACAAGGTTACATATACATCATTGAGTTCTCATCAGGTGTCACGAAGGTTGGGCGTACTCTCGATGTAGTAAAGCGTTTGGCACATCATAAGATTGAAGCGCTAAAACACGGGCACATCGTAGTCAATGAGTGGAGCTCTTCACGACATGTAGACTGGATCGAGAACGAACGTCAGCTTATTAGTTACTGTGCACACCGATTCGGATCACCTTCGTACGGCAGTGAGTACTTTACCGGTACTGATTTCGATGATGTCATTAAATTTGCCGCAACTCTTTCATATCGTGAGCTTAGTGAATCTGAGATCATTAAGCACGTATATGAAGTAGTAACACAACCGTTACTGTTTGGCAGACATAGGTACGATGCTAGTGACACTTCCAGTAGTGTGATAAGCGCACAGATTCGTGCAAAGCTGCAGGAAATTAAGGATCCTCGTGAGAAGATAGCCTGGCTCAATGAGCAACAAAGACTTTGCACTGCACAGTACAACGAACTTCGTGCTAATCTTATAGTGATGCTAAGTGATATGCCTCTGCTGAACGAAGATGGCACATCCATGACTGCGCAGGATACGAGGAGGACGGAAGATGACTAGGGCGAGGTACCTGCTCGTCAGGCACGCAAGTAACGCGCTGCTCACGACGCTGGCGATCGGCGTCGTGGCGGGCGTCATCTGGTTGGTGACGGCGTGATCTGTGACGGATCGCTGACCCTCGGAGAGGACACGATGTACAAGACGATGCTGACGGCGGACGACCTGCGCGCGGTCGCCGACAAGCTCGACGCGCTGAAGCAGGCGAACGTGGACGTCCGCGAGTTCAAGATGGGCCCGCTGACGATCCGCGTCTCGCGCAGGGACGACCAGCGCGAGGGCACGACCTACTACGTGACACGCATGAGCAGCGGGAGCGGCTTCAACACGCGCTCCGTGGTGGACAATGACGAGGCGGTACAGCGGTGATCGAGACGCTGCACGACGACGAGTGGGTGTCGCTGCGCCGGATCGTGGCGCGCGAGCTCGGGATTCACGGCTACGTGTACTCGCACGAGACGCGGTGCGCCGGCCGCATCGCGGTGGTGATGCCGTTCCGGATGCGCGAGACCGGCCTTCTGGTCGACGACGACGTACCGGAGGTCGTTCTCGAGGTCCTCCTGCGCGAGGAGGTCACGCCGTGCTGGCACACGACCGAGCCGCAGCTGTCCGGCATCACGGGTGGCTGGGAGGACGGCGACGACCTCGGCTGTCTGTTCACGGCGATCCGTGAGCTGTGGGAGGAGGCCGGCTACCGGGTCCACCCGAAGGACATGGTCGACCTGGGGACCTGCCGAGGCACGAAGTCGACGGACACGGTCTACTTCCTGTGGGGCGTGGACCTGACGGACGTCGAGAAGACCGGCGACGGGTCCGGGGACGGCAGCGAGCTGGAGGCGCGCGCGACGAACCGGTGGGTGCTCCATACCGACGTCATCGAGGCGGTCGATCCGACGGCGCACGTCGCGCGCAACCGTCTGATGGCGTGGCTCGTCCGTGAGTTTGCGGGCGACGACGAGTCCTGATAGGATAATCACATAAGATAGAGACGGGCGACCGGCGACGAGAGACGAAGGAGGACCGCATGAGACTTTCACGAGGCGCGTGGGCGTGGGTGATCGCCTGGCCGGTCCTACTGCCGCTGTACGCGGTGTGGATCATTCTCGCGCCGGTCGTCTGGCTCGTCCGAGGAGCGTGGAGAGCGATCACCTGGGACTGAGGGAGGAAGTATGACGGAAGAGACGAGAGAGTCCGACGAGCTGGTCGGCATGGTGGACGGCGGAGGTCGCGGGCGGCGCACGGTGCGCGTGGTGACGCGCGACTCGCGGCGCATCGCGGTCGAGCTGTCCGAAGAGCAGGTGACGGAGATCCGCACCTGGCTCGACGAGGCGCAGATCATCACGGTGACTGACGGGTCGACGCGCCTGACGCCTCCGGCGGGGGCGCTGCCGGAGGCCGTCGCGGAGCTGCTTCTGGGGGTGACGCGGTGACGCAGCCGGCGTTTCCCGCCAAGTGGGCGGCGACCATCGGGGTGAAGAACGTGATGTCGGCCGACGGCCGGTTTCTCGAGCCGGTGCCGAGGGGAGTGTTCACGATCAGCGAGCTGCCGCTGCCGCTGATCCTGCGGACCGCGGAGTACGACGACGTCGTGATCGGCACCGTCAAGACCTTCGGAAGCTGGACCAACCTGACCGCCAACGGCGGGTGCCCGCTGCTGGACGACGAACCGGAGCTGCGCGCCGCGGCCACCGCCGCGAACGTGCGCCCGACGTTCGACATGGAGATCCTCGAGACGATCACCATCTACGACGTCGACGTCGGCATCTCGAAAGGTGTGATCACCGCGGTCTACGCGAACGGCGTCGACCTGCCGGTGTGGGACTCGCCGCTCATTAAGTTCAAGTGGGTGTTCGCCCAGTGAGCGCGCGGACGGCGGAGCGCGTGGCGCGCACGATCTACACGGAGACGAACACGGTTCCTCCGGTCCCCCTGGTGATCGAGGTGCTGGACGGACCCCGGGTCCGCAGGCCGGTCACGGTCGTCCTGCCTCGCGCCGAGCCGACGACCGAGGAGATCCCGCGCGTCGCGGGCAGCGACCTGCCGGCGCGCGGGGTCGACGACACGTTCGGACGGGAGCTGGAAGAGCACCTGCGCGAGCGCGCCAGGAAGGCGCTGCGCCGGGCGACGGGCGAGGTCGATGCGATCGACGCACCGGACGCCGCGGAGGCGCTCGGCCTCCTCGAGGCGTACGTCGGGCCGCGTCGGCGGGAGCCGACCGTCACCGAACGGCGGGCGCACGTCGGCTCGCACCGGAGCGCGGAGCGCAGGGCGCTGCTCGACTCGATGACGGCCGCGGCGTTCATCGCGCTACTGGTCACGGCGTCCCCGGTGGCCGGGGCGCTCGTCTGGTTCCTGCTTGGCTCATAGGATCCTAGTACAGTATACTCAGAGAACGAACGAGACGAGGGACGCGGCCGACGGGAGGTGAGTCGTTGGCTAGGCACAGGAGAAGAGGGCCGCTCTGGGACCCCGAGGCGTGGGTGTACCTGGGGCTGCTGGTCCTAACGGTCATCATCGCCGCGCTGGCGGTCGCGCTCGACGTCATCTGAGAGGAGGTGGGCCGTGAAGAAGCTCGCGCTGCTCCTTCTCGGAGGAGCGGTCCTCGCGGCGCTGTGCTACGGGCGCTTCCGCGAGGTCTTCGAGAACCCGTGGGTTCCGGTCATGCTTGTGATCGTCGGAGTGCCCGCGATCGCCGTGTTCCTATACAGGCACACGGTCAAGAGCCCCCACGGCCGCGGGGCCGGCAAGGGATGGTGGTGAGGAGGTGAACGGAGTGCTCGAGCGACTTCCCACGGTGGAGGTCAACCCGCCCGACCCGGGTAGCACGCTGGACCAGCTGATGGCCCAGCCGTGGTTCTACCCGGCGCTGGGCAGCCTGATCGTCGCGGCGCTGGTACTGATGCTGTGGCGCCAGGTTCCGGTGTCACTGCGGTGGTTCGCGCTGGGCATCCTGGTGGCGGCGCTACTACTCGCCGCGCTGTAGGCGCGGGGAGGCGCCGGAGGACAAGAGACGAAGGAAGGGGGTTAGGGGACATGGTACGGAAGAAGGGCAACTTCTTCACGCGCGAGGTGGTCCCGGCGTTGATCGGGATCGCGGTCGCGGCTCTGATGATGCTGCTCGTCATCAAGAGCAGCGGGCGCTAGGAGGGCTCGCCCGTCGTCCAGCGGAGCACGTTCGTGCACATCGCGACGCGCGACACCGTACGTGCACATCACGCCCAGCGCAGGCGGACAGCGGCGCGTACGGCTAGGACACCGGTCATGGGGGCCGGAGACCCGAGGTTCGACTCCTCGGCGGGCGACTTGGTACGATAGGTACGAATCACGAGCACTAGCAGGAAGCGAGAGGAGAGACGCATGACGATGATCGGACAGCGTCCGGCGCGCACACGGGGCGGAGGGGTGGTCGGAGCGGCGATCGTGATCGTAGCGGTGGCCGCCGCATCGTGGATCTTCCTTCCGGGAAGCGGAGAAGGCCCGGACACGAAGACCAGGAACAAGGACGACGGGCGGCACCGCATCACGGTGCAGGTCTGGTCGACCGCCAGCAAGACGCGGATCTCGGGAAACGTCCAGTCGAACGAGCGAGGCACGCTGTGGCGCGACGAGCTGACGACGGGCCGGCTGTACGATCCGTTCCGAAAGCACGTGGACATCACCGACGACGAGAGTGTCTCGGTGACGGTGTTCGCGACCGTCGCGCACGAGAACGAAGACCGTCAGATGGAGTGTTTCATCAAGATCGACGGTAAGGACCCGCGGGTCCTGGGTGGGCGCGGCGACTTCGCGAACTCGGCGACCGTCGAGGTCGGCGAGGCCGTCATGATCAAGTGCCACATGAACTACGTCGGCCGTAACCTGCGCTGACGCGACACAGGGAGGCGTAACATGAACAAGACGACGAGGAAGATCGCCGCGTGCGCGGCGCTGGTGCTCGCCCTCGGCGCAGGTGTCGCTGGGTGCACCAGCGACGCCGACGTTGCGTCCAAGAACTTGTCCAAGGACGCGGAGAACTTCAAGATCGTCCGGCGGGTGGTGTTTTACAACGGCATCACGGGCGACTACATCCTCTCCATCGAGGGGCGGTGCTCCGTCGAGACCGAGGAGAACAACAAGCTCACCGTGACCTGCAAGACGGGCGCGAGCGAGTACAAGAAGCACTTCCTCGGCCGCTCGGACAACGTCACGTGGTTCGCGGAGCAGCTCGAGGGGGCGAACGTCGGCGTAAACCACTACAAGGTGGTCTTCAAGCCGTCGGTGATCGTGCCCGACGTCGAGGTCCGCTGACATGCCGGAGCTGAGCCGAGGACTACTGCTGCGCCCCGCCGAGGTGGCGGAGATCTTCCGGGTGGACCCGAAGACCGTCACCCGCTGGGCCGTCGCGGGTAAGATCGAGTCCGTCAGGTCGCCGGGCGGCCACCGGCGGTTTCCCGCGCGTGCGGTCGTCGAGCTGCTCGAGACGAACGGCGTGCCGCACGACGAGGCGATCGACATCGTGAGGCGCTCGGTGAGGTAGTCCTGGTAGAGTGAACGACGAGGAGACCGGAAGAGGAGGTGAGACGGATGAGCACGGTGGTTCGCAAGGCCAGTCCGCTGGCGAAGGGGTTCTGGTGGACCATGACGATCTGCACCTGCGGGTTCTGGGCGCTGCTGCGCGGCCGTCCGCAGTGACCGAGATCTAGCTCTCAGTACCTCCCCCGAGGCACGGGCGTCCGACGACACGTCGGGCGTCCGCGCCGTTTTTGACACAGCACATGAGGTGTGATATTATGGTCGCATCGAGCAGCCGAACAGAGACCTAGGAGGAAGACGTGAAGATGATCAGCCTGAGGACACGAGCCGTCATCGTGACGTGCGGTGTGGCGAGCTCGCTCGCAGCCGCGATCGCGGCGGGCACGGTCGCGCGCGGTGATGACGCGCGTCCTGCGAACTTCGTCGCCTCGCCGTCGCCGTCGCCGTCGACCGACGTCTCGTCGTCGCCGAGCGTGAGCCCGAGCGCGTCGCCGAGCGCCTCCGCTGCGCCCAGCGAAGCGCCCGCCTCGGCGCGGCCGACCAGGAAGACCGCGGCCTCGACGCCTCGCAGGACGACAGCGAAGCCCGCGGCGAAGGCGCCGGCTCGGAAGACCGGTCCGAAGACCTACTACCTCTCGCCGGTGACGGCGTTGGGCAGCCAGGCGACGATCGACCGGGGCAAGCTGGTGACGTGGATGACGTCGCCGACGTGCCTTCTCGCGGGGCACAACACCATGGGATGGTCGTGGATCGACGACATTCCGACCGGCTCGTTCGTGGTGGTTAAGACGGGTCCCTGCGCGGGCAGGTACAAGATCGTGACGCACCGCTCGCAGTCGCGGAAGGGCGGTCCGGTCCCCGCCTGGATGAGTAACTACGACCTCGTCCTACAGACCTGCCGCACGAGGGGAATGGGCTTCGCGGCGGCACAGCGCGCGTAGTGATATTCCGCGGGAAGCGGACCTGGGCGGGCGTCGATTTGACGCCCGCCCCTAAGTATGATATAATGATTGCATCAGGTAGTTGAGGAACGAGCGAGGAGAGATCGAATGATCGACTACGCGACCCCGACCGAGCAGGACATCTACGAGGACGAGCGGGGCGTCGTCGCCCTCGACCTGAAGGTCGTCGGCACCCGCCGCGAGCGGGACCTCATGCTGGCCCTGGTCACCTGCGACCGGAGGCTCAAGGCGCGTCACGAGTACGTCGCTTCGGACGGCCTGCGGGCGACCTTGCGGGTGCAGGGTCCGCGCCCGAACCTGGTCCGTCTGGTGAGCGAGCTGGCCGTTCCGGCGAGCGCGTAGCCGCATCGCGGGCGGCCCTCGTGGACCACCCGCTCCCGTTCCTGTGGCCCAACTGGAAGAGGCGCCGGTCTCAAAAACCGGTTCTGAGGGTTCGACCCCCTCCAGGAACACGTACGACGCACCGCCTGGGGAGACCAGAGAGGGAAGATGAGAAGGGTACCAACACGCTCGTGCGACTGCGACTGCCCGCCCGCGTGGGCGCAGGTCGCGGTCGTCGTCGGATCGGTGACGGTCGCGTTCAGCCTGCTTGTGCTGTGCGGACTGGGAGCCGTCGCGCAGCTGCTAGGATAGGAACGAGAGGAGAGACGATGAACCTGGGCCACGACAACGTCATCGACGCCTTCAAGGGGCCGCACGCCTCGCTGTCGAACTTCTTCCCGGTGAAGATCAAGTTCGAGGGCCTGGAGTACCCCAGCGTCGAACACGCCTTCCAGGCCGCGAAGACGCTCGACGAGGGCGCCCGGGTGCTGGTCGCGCAGGCGCCCGGCGCGGGAGCGGCCAAGAAGATCGGCAAGGCGCTGGGCGTCCAGCGGAAGCACTGGGCCGAGGTCGTCCGCTTCGAGGTCATGGAGGAGCTGCTCGGTCGGAAGTTCAACGAGTGCCTACACCCGGACCTGGTGAGCGACCTGCTCGCCACCGGCGACGCGGTCCTCATCGAGGGCAACCACTGGCACGACAACGTCTGGGGCTCGTGCCTCTGCGACAAGTGCGGACGGCGGGGAGCCAACGCGCTCGGCCGCATGCTGATGAAGCTGCGGGCCGAGCTGTGACGGACCGGATCAGCGCGGAGCGCCTCGACGACGTCGATCCGGACGTCGCCGAGGTGGTCCGGCGCCTGCGCCGGACGCTCACGCTGAAGCGCATCGCGAACGACTGGACGCAGGCGTACCTCGCGGGGCTGATCGGCTGCGCGGACCACACGGTGTCCACGTACGAGACGGGACGTCGGACGCCGAGCTTGCCCACGCTCGTCCGCTGGGCGAGCGCGCTGGGGTTCGAGCTGGAGCTGACGTACGATAGGAGGAGAGACGAGTGACGAAGATCGAGAGACGGGTGACGATGCGCGTGATCGTGCCCGGTGACTACTTCGTGGCCGGCGAGCTGGCCTACGATCCGGCGGACCCGCTCGCCGTGACGATCGCGCTGTACCCCGGCGGGTACGACGACACGTACCCCGACGAGGTCGCCCGATGGACGTTCGCGCGCGACCTGCTGGTCGCCGGCACGACCGCGCACGCCGGGTACGGCGACGTGCGGGTGCAGCCGTCGTCGTGCGGTCACATGGTGATGTTCGCGATCACCGGCTTTGACGAGGACACCCGACAGACCACGATGATCTTGCTGGTTCCGCGGCCGGTCGCGCTGCGGTTCGTCCGGCGCACGCTCATCGAGGTGCCTCGCGGGAGCGAGACGCCTCTGGTCACGGCCGGCGTGAACGAGCTGCTGGAGCGGCTGCTCGAGGAGACGCCGTGAGCGGCGAGCCGACGCTGTCGGAGGCACGTGCTGGGTACGAGGCGGGCCTTCGCCAGACGGAGCTCAACACGATCCTCGGGCGGATCCGGCGACGCCGCTTCGGCGAGCCGACGGACGCCGAGCGGAAGCGGATCGCGGCGCTGAAGGACGAGATCACGACGCTCAGGCGAGGAGAGACCCTGTGACCGCACGTGTCCTCGTCACCTACGACGAGGCGCATCGGCTTCCGAGAAGAGGAGGACCCGTGGTCCTGCACGACTGGATGAAGTGCATCAACTGCAAGGTGCACGCCAAGAACGGCGAGATCCGGCACCTACGCACCTGCCCGGACTACGTCAGGCCGAAGGCGAACGCGACCAGCGTCCGCCTCGGCGACGTCCTGCGAACGCGCGGTTAGTGTGATATAATTGGCTCACCGGAGCACGACGAGCGAGGAGGACAAGTGATCTTGCGAGGCAGGGCGGTCGGAGGACCGCGCGACCAGGTGATCCTGGAGGCGGGTCCCCGCTGGACGGGCTTCCTGGTCGGGCACACGAAGGCGCGCTACGTCTGGGACGTCGAGCGGAACACGTGGGTCTGGACCGAGGTCGAGAAGCCGAAGACGGGGGCGAACGCCTGATGGCGCGCAGGTCGGCGCATATGCTGCGGGTCGGAATGACGATCGTCATCAACGGCCGGCGGCAGGAGATCACCGCGATCGAGAAGGACCAGGACGCCCAGCGGGTGACGATCACCTGCGGGGAGAACGTCTACCGCCGGACCCCGGGAGCGAAGGTTGACGTCGTCTCCCGCGGGTAGACGGAGGAAGCGCGGAACCGACGCGGACGGCGGCTTCGACGAGGTCGCCGTCCGTCTCGTGCTCGGTGGCCACCGTATGGCGCTGCACGGCGCCGACCGGCACGAGGCGGTTCGTCGCATGGTGTTGGCCGGTCTGACGCGCGCCGAGATCGCCCAGCGGATCAAGCTGTCCAGGGAGGCGCTGCAGTACTGGGCGCGGAGACACGACGTCGCGCTGCCCAACGACCGTCCCGCGCCTCACTGGACGTACGACTGGGTCGAGGCGCGACGCGACCTGGAGAACCGCCGTCGCTGGAAGAACGGCGACTTCGCGGGCGACGGGACGGGGCACCGGCTCGACGCCTGACGGGCACATATGATCCTGGTACAGTAGTCTCAGGAACGAGGGAACAGAGAGAAGGAGGAGCGGATGGACTACGACGGAGACGCGGTCGAACTGAGCTACCACAGCCCGACGGGTCGACGCAGCCTGCCGGCGACGCTCGACGTCGCGGCGAGCGACTCGCGCGACATCGCGTGGGGCATCGTGCAGGACATCATGCGCGAGAAGCGGGCGCGTCGCTTCACCTCGGCGGAGGAGAAGACCGAGTTCTTCCGTAAGCTCTACGGCGGCAAGGCGCCGGAGAACCTGCGGGAGCGCCTGCTGCGGGAGAAGGAGGAGCTGGAGACCGCGGTCACCCAGCTGGCCGGCAAGCTCGCCGAGCGGACCCGGCAGCTCGCGCACCTGCGTCGCTACCCGGAGGACGACCCGTTCGATGACGGCGTCATCCTGCGGTTCGAGAAGAAGTTCCCGAACAGCGACGTCCGGTACTCGTACGTCGCCAGCCGGATCTCCGGAGCGTGGTACCTGACCGGGGCCAGGTCACCTCAGAACATCTCGTGGGACGAGCTGGTAGAGTTCATGGGCCTCGGCGTCGACGAGGTCTGGCAGGTGAACGGCATCAAGCGGACCCGCAACGGCAACAGCCAGCAGGTCGAGCGCAAGGTCATCGGCTAAGAGAGGACGGCCGGCGAGCTTCGGCTCGCCGGCCACCTCGGAGCCTGTTGACAGCGTCTCATAAGTCCTGTTACAATATACTCAGCACGATCGAAACGGCGAGAGGGACCCGGTAAAACCGGTTGCAGAGACCGAAGATCCTGATAGAGTATACTCGAACGTAGCGACAACAACTGGATATGGGCGAGGTGTTACGGTAGCACAGCGGTCTCCAAAACCGCAAGCCGGGGTTCGACTCCCTGCGCCCATGCTTAGGTCCCCGCACGCGGGCACGACCACGGCTCCACTTGACAACTCCAGAGCGATGAAGCGAAGAGAGATCGGACGACGGTAGCGCGTGGTAGAGGCCGTCACAGGGGTTTGACCCGAACGTATCCCCGCCGTTCGTCACGGTCTTCACATACGACTTCTAGGATCGGTAACGATGAGGCGAGAGCCAACAGGGCGTCCGGCCGAGGCGGGCGACGCGGGAGGTGACGCGTCGACTCATCCTAGAGGTCCGCGGGGCTACCGGCGGATAGCCGGTCTCAAACGACACTGTGGTGCGCCCGCACACCTCATCGGGTACGTCCGGCACGGTGACCGGGCCTGGCTTGGGACCAGGAAGCACGGGGTTCGACTCCCCGGTACCCGACGTAGCGCCTCCAGAGCTTGCTCGGTAGAGCGTCGGCGTGAAGAGCCGAAGGACGAGGTTCGACTCCTCGTGGAGGCACGTAGGGGATCAGAGAGGGAGAGATGCCCGAAGGCAAGCAAGGCCTCGCTGCGGAAGCAAGCTGCGACGACTGCCCCTGCTCCAAGGTCCGTTCGGCTAGCGGTCAGGCCGTCGGGTTCTCAACCCGGAGACGAGGGTTCGACTCCCTCACGGACTACGTGGACGTAGCTCAGTGGTAGAGCGCCTGGCTTCCACCCAGGACACGGGAGTTCGATTCTCCTCGTCCGCTCTCGATGGCGATTCGGCTAACGGTAGGCCGCCGGGTCTTGGCCCCGGCTATGTAGGTTCGAGTCCTGCATCGCCAGCGTAGTACACGCGGTTGTAGCACAATGGTAGTGCGCCGGCTTGCCATGCCGGATACGTGAGTTCGATCCTCACCTGCCGCTCGGTCGCCTGGACGAGGGAGGTGACACCGGTGACCGATACCGTTCTGGTTCTCAACGCGGACCTCGGTCCGCTGCACCGGGTGTCGCTTCGACACGCGGTCCGAATGCTGCTCAGAGGCGTCGCCGAGGTCTACGAGGCGGAGCCCGATAGGCACATCGGCGACTGGCCCTGGCCGAGGGTGGTCAGGCTCGCGAAGTACGTGGTGACGCGCTGGCGGTTCACCGACGGACCGATGTGGTCACGGAACGGCGTCCTGCGCAGGGACGACCGAAGATGCCAGTACTGCGGCTCGCCGAACGGCGTCACCGTCGATCACGTGGTTCCCCGCGCGCTGGGCGGACGGAACTCGTGGAAGAACACGGTCGCTTGCTGCGACCCGTGCAACCAGCGAAAGGGCGACCGCACGCCGGCACAGGCCGGCATGCGGCTGCTAGCGGAGCCCAAGGCTCCGGCGTGGTCGGCGCTGCGGCGCTGACCCGCCAGTGCAGCGTGGTCTAATTGGTAGGACGCCGGCCTCTGAAGTCGGACGGTGTTGGTTCGAGTCCAGCCGCTGCAGCTCTGCCCTCTTAGCTTAACTGGTAAAGCGCCGTACTTGTAATACGGCATAGGGCGTTCAAGTCGTCCAGGGGGCTCGACACGGAGAAGGAGAATCTCTTGCGGCTCCGAAGAACCGTGGTGGCGCGCCGGTGACCGCAAGCACCGACGCGCTCACGGGGCAGGCATAGGTATGCAGTGGACTCTTGCAAAGTTCACGCCCGGGGTTCGATACCCCGTTGCTCCACGCAGAGGTTAGCGAGACACCTTCCGCTCAATCTAAGCCGCCCCTCCGGGTGCGGAGAAGTCTCGCATCTTGCTGGTGTGGTCTAAATGGCAAAGGCACCTGACTTAGAATCAGGTTAGTGGAGGTTCGAATCCTCTCACCAGCACGGCATCTCTGGCATACGGATGCGCCAAGTTGTATGCAAGTCCTGGCGGCGTACGCGTCGTCGCCGGGCAACGTGCTCTCGTCGCCTAGCGGCTAAGGCCCCAGGTTGTCAACCTGGTGATCGCGGGTTCGAGTCCCGTCGGGAGCGCAAGGGCACAACGTGAAGCCGGTCACCGCGCCGTGGAGGTTGTGTCAGCCTAGAGGTTCCAGAGTAAGAGCGCGCCACCTCTAGGCCGGGAGTGCGGCTAGTGATTGAGTTGGACCGCACGCGATGAGCTAGGTGGGAGTTCATCAGCACGCCTCAGTAGCTCAGTAGGACAGAGCGCCGTAAACACGGAGACGGGTCACGGCGGCAGAGTTGCGGATGCACCGGGATGAGGCCCGTGGTGTAGAAGACCACAGGACAGGGAACCTTAGCCCCTCACAGGGAAGCGCGTGTGCTCACCGTCGACAAGAGGACGTGGGTTCAAGTCCCACCTGAGGCACGGTGACGAAGGTAGGTCAGCCGGTCGCGGAGGTCGCTCCTCCAGTCCGGGATCCCGTGAGGGACACCAGGTAGGCCGATAACGGTCCGCTCCGAGACACGTCGATTCGCGATGCTCGGACGTGATAGGCGCGGAAAATGAGACAGCTCGCTACGCCTACCTTCGTCGTCTCTTCTCCCGCTGGTCCAGCGGACACGACGCCGGCCTCCTAAGCCGGAAAGCCGGGTTCGAGTCCCGGGTGGGAGACGCGAGCCGTCGTCGACTAGTGGCCGATCTCAACAGCCTTTTAAGCTGACACGCAAAAGCGTCATCGTAGGTTCGAATCCTACCGGCGGCACACGAAACCTGGTACGATAGCAAGGCGGACGTGGTGGAGTGGTCCCATATCGGCCTCATAAGCCGAAGACGCCGTTCGAGTCGGACGTCCGCTACCAAGCTCCGGTAGCTCAACGGAAGAGCTCCGTCGTGACAGGGCGGAGGCACGAGGTTCGACTCCTCGTCGGAGCACGCAACGCCTCATCGGCTACGGGTTAGGCTACGAGGTTTTCACCCTCGTGAAGTGGGTTCGAGTCCCACTGAGGCGACTGTGATCAGGTGCGACGCACGAGAAACGCCGGTGCACCGGACAGCGAAGGGCCACCTGGTCACTCATTCCAGCGTCATCTAACGGTAGGATGGTAGACCGTTAATCTACTCATTGGGGTTCGAATCCCTACGCTGGAGCGTACGCGCCGTAGCTCACCTGGTAGGTGAGGCCTGTCTTATACACAGGTCGTGGACGAGTTCAATTCTCTCACGGCGCACGCGCCCTCCCCAGGGTAGGCCCGGGACCGACGTCTAAGGGGTTGGTCGTCGGTCCCGGCATCCTCGCGTAGCTCAGCGGCGAGAGCGCCCGGTTCACACCCGGGAGATCCCAGGTTCGAGTCCTGGCGCGAGGACGTAAGACACAATGGTGCCCATGGTGTAGCGGTTCTGCACGCGTGACTGTGGCTCAC
>Ga0265293_10005179_pt1 | contig 22064 bp, 14 predicted proteins | sample Munlanlewell138R_FD_192505 | JGI IMG/M metagenome (GOLD analysis project Ga0265293, IMG submission 192505) | Leachate microbial communities from a municipal landfill in Southern Ontario, Canada - Leachate well 138R | ecosystem: Engineered > Solid waste > Landfill > Unclassified | place: Canada... | reverse complement strand
TCTTTTGCTGACATCGCTATATTCAAATCTGCATGAAGTCCCCAAACCAACAGCTTCTAAGTATGCATCCTCTAATCTAGCCTTGATTTCTTTTCTTTCTTCTTTACTGGTACTTAATTCAACTCCGTGCTTGTGACCAGCATTAGTTCTGAATTCCACACCAGCGTAACCCCATTTTTTACATACTTCAATAATCTTCTCTAGATCCCATTCTCTTGCAATGTTGTACGTTAATAAACTCAGTTTCATACTAATTCATTCCTTTCTTTTAATTTTCCTTTCAATTGTAATTTTCATTATACCAGTCAAATACAGCGGCCGGCAATATTCAAAATTCAATATTACTGGCAATTATACATATTAAATGCTAAGACAGGGTAAGACAGGGGACGGTTCTGTGTCCCGGCGGACAATGTCTGCCGGGACACAGAACCGTCCCCTGTCTTAGTTGCAATTATAGATAGACTGTATTAAAATATCTTTAAGAACAATATAAAATTGGAGAAGTAGTAAAAATGCAAGATATTAGTTTTGGAACAACGGTTGCAATTATTCTTTTCTTTGCTTTTATAGTGGCATTTATTCGCGGTCGGGTTCGTGACAAATGCCTTAAGGAGTTTAACGATAATTTTGTTACCTTGGAGTTTACAAATAAAAATACAGTGAGTGGTAAGCTGAGGGTAGAAATAAGCGGTATGGAGTTTGTGTATAGATTCAGATGTATTGACATAAAAGGGCATGAGGAATATAGCTATTTAATATATAAGGGTGAATACCCGAACATTCAAGCACTCATTCGTTTTCATGATGAGTTGTATGACAAGGACAAGGAAAAAAGAGAAAGAGAATTGAGAAGAACTTACCACCCTAATATGATTAGAAAGCTGAAAAGAAAAACTGATAATGTCTTTAAGACAGTAAGAGATTCCATTATGGACATGCTGAATCTTTTTATTGCCCAGTTTAAACGGAACCCTCAATTAGGTGCAGTTTTGCAATCCCAGGATGCTTATGTAACTCAAATAAAGAAAGAGCTTGTGGGACATATAGCGACTTCCTATGACCCATTATTGGAAAGACATATAGGTAATATGGTTGTTTTTGAAATGATAAAATCCGGTGAAACCGTAGAATATACCGGTGTTTTGAAGGATTATTCAGACGAGTTTATTGAATTCATGGATGTAAGCTATTCTATATCAGAGGATAAGGAGCAAAGAAAAGCTGACCTTGTTATTCCCCGTAGAATAGCAACTGTCAGACATTCTGCAGAATAAGACAGGGGACGGTTCTGTGTCCCGGCGGACATTGTCCGTCGGGACACAGAACCGTCCCCTGTCTTATAAAATTAAGGAGGACATAAATAATGCGTTGGGAACATTTGATACCGTCAGATTTTGAAAAAGCAGTTAAAGATATCGGACTTTGTATAGTACCTGTTGGAGCGCTGGAACGTCATGGAGAGCACCTGCCTTTTGGCTGCGATATGATTATAAGCCATACTGTGTCATGCATGGCTTCCGAAATTGAACCAGCGGTGGTGTTTCCACCTTATTACATGATGCAGGTACATGAGGCAGCATGTTTTACCGGTACAGTCAATTATCCGCAGGATTTCGCACTTAAGGCCTTTGGTCTGCTGCTGGAATCTATCGCTGCTAATGGCTTTAAAAAAATTCTTGTAGTAAACGGTCATGGAGGCAATAGTCATATGCTTGAATATTTTGCTATGAGTCGCCTGGATGAACCTACAGAATACATATTTTATTATACTTCTATTCCCAGCAAGCTCACAGAAAATGAGAAAAGTACTATAGACGGACTTTGGGACACTCACTTAGGAGGTCATGCCTGTGAGAAGGAAACATCCCTGTTCATGGCTTGCAGCCCAGACACTGCAAAGCTTAAGCATGCTCCAAAAGAACTGGTCAAGCCACTTAATCGCTTTAGTCACTTGAAAGATAACGGAGTAAAAAATGCATTGTGGTGGTATGCTGATTACCCTGAGCATGTAGTTGGCGATGCCAGGACAGCTTCTGTAGAAAAAGGTAAGGTTGTTCTTGACATTTATGCAAAATCAATAGCACGCGCTATAAAAGCTGTTAAAGAAGATAAAGAGGCAGCTCGTCTGCAGGCAGAATTCACAGAGAGGCTTAAAAATAAGGGGAAATAAAAAGTTTTTAAATTAATCCATATAAACCCGGGTTAACCCGGGTTTATTTAAATTCACCTTGCTTCGGAGCGAGAAAAAAGGTTATTCGTTCGGAATCGTTCGGAACGAATGAATAACAGTTACTCTCTTAATATATATTTTGTGTTTTTCCCTTTCCCTAAGACTATTAATAATCCTTCTTCAACCATTTTTTTTAACTCAAGAGCTGTTTGCGTTTTACCTTTATTAAGCAATAATTCAGCTGTTCGTCTGTTAATATCGCCATTATCCTTTATGTAGCTTATTATGGGGACTTCTGACATAGTCAATCTCTGGTTAATTGGTTCGTTCGTTTTTATTGCTTTAGGTAAAATTACTGTAATTGAGTTTTTGTGAATTAAGAAAGAGGGTTTGTCTTTATACGTTGAATAATATTCCTTAATTCTTCTGATCCCTGTTGCCATTTTTTCGATTATTTTCAGCCGAAAAAATATATCACAGATGACTTTATTTCTTGGAACAGATATTCGACCTGTTAAAAATTCTTCTTCTGAAAGACCAAGGGGCAGACCCCCTGGTGATATTATCTCTATTCTATCATCGAAAAATTCAATTTTAATATCTCCAGTCTTCATGTAATCCCTATGTACAATTGCATTAGCTACAGCTTCCCTATATGCGATAAATGGCACTTCTTCAATAGTTGTTCTATATTCACTTTCTATTATTTCAGATACATTTATATGCTTTTTATAAAAAAGCATACATTCGCTAAATTGTTCAAGGACTGAGCAGTTATCTTTTATCATCCTGTCCTTTATGTGTTTTACATCATCCCCTATATATCGTAGCAAGGATACTCTTGATGTCTCAATTGGATTGTTATCAGCAAGTAGTGCTGCAGCATTATTGAGTTTTTCATTGTTTACTAGACCAAAGGTTTTTAATAGATCATTAGTTAAACCTGTTATCTTTAAAGCTTTTCTCATTTGCAACTCAAAATATGTAAATTCTAAATTTTGATTGTTACATATTAAGTTTTCAAATGACATATTTTTTCCATTGAGTATGAGCATTTGAAGTTCATACTGATCAACTTCTAAAGTTGATGTATCCATTCTATAGTATGCTCTTTTATGATAAGTATATGGAGTAAAATTTCCATGATATACCTTGATCTCAAGAATAACATGATTATTATAATCATGTTTGATTAGCTCATAAAAGGGTCTTGGGATAATATTATCATTTATGGAATTCTCAATATTTAGTTTCAGTATGCTTATATCAGTTCCAGTACCAACTACATTACCATTATCTGTTATTCCTATAAAAATACTTCCATCATGGTAATTGGCAAAAGCTGATATTGTTTTTAAAGTGCTAGAATTAAACTCAGCTTTAAATTCAATATATTTTGATTCTCCATTATAGACGATCGTATCAACAAAGTTCATATTATTTTCCTCCATTTTGGGTTAACCGAACGAATGTAGCATCGTTCGGTTAACCCAAGTCTATATTATTTCCTTATGAAAAGCAAGTATTAAATTAATATTAAAGCTCGTATTTGAAGTAAAAGAAAAGGTGCATTAAAATAAATAAGTAGTACGAAGAAAATATTTTTACATTAAATTAATATTTTTGCAGCAATTATTGAAAAAATGTTGTCTAATGATATAAAGGGATCTCTTTTGAAAGAGGTGGAAAAATTAATTGGATTACAACATTGCCGTGAAAAAAGCTTTGCAGGGTGATAGTGAGGCTTTTGAGGAAATTGTGAAGGAGTACTTTGATTTTGTGTACAAAATATGTATTGGGTTTATGTGTGATGAGCAGGATGCTCTGGATATGACCCAGGAGGTGTTTCTGCGTGTTTATAATAGCCTTGACAAATTTCAAAACAAGAGTAAGTTTACTACATGGTTATATCGGATAAGTGCAAACACATGCCTTAACCATCTTAAGAAATTAAATAGGATAAAAACATGTGCTATTGATGAAGTTGACGGTGCTAGAATAAGCGATGACAGTCTTTATAAAAAAGTGGAGTTTAACGACTTGGTAGATAAATTGAACAGAGAAATTGAAAGTTTTGGGAAAACAACTTCAAAAATAATTAAACTGAGGCTTTTTGAAAAGAGAAAATTTAAGGATATCGCAAAAGCACTGAATATACCTAGTTCTACCGCAAGAGCAACCTTTACACGATCAAAAAAAGTCCTTCAAAAATCGATCAAAAACTATAACAGGGAGGTATAATTCTTATGAAATGCAATGAAATTGTAGAGTTGTCCATTAGGCATATTAATAATTCACTTAATGAAAAATCAAAATCAAAGTTTTTAAAGCATATATTAAGGTGCAATGACTGTAATGGTATGTACAACTTATTGAAAGTAAACTACCAGCCGTCGGATACTTCTATAGATAATCCGTCCGAAACTATTGAAAAGATTATGTCCAAAATTGATAAGGAAAGGTACTCTGAAAAGTACAAAGAAAAAAACTACTTCATAAATAATAGGTCAAATAAAAGACCTAGACTAAAGTGGCTTGCAGTATGTTTATCCGTAATCATTTTTGCTGCGGCATCAGTTAATGCAGGTACCATTTACAAAAGCCTCGAAGAGCTATTAAATACAATTGGAGTTGAAGTTAATCTTAAAGCAATTGGTCAGTACAAAAAGACTGAAAAGCAAAAGGAAATGGAGTTATCCGACAGAATATATTTAAAAAACAAACAGGCGATAATTGATGCTGCTGCTAATATGCAGCCCGGACAGGTAAAGGAACTTAGCTTTACAAAAGGGTCTGATATTTTGAATGTGAAGATTGCCAAGGGAAAAGAAACTCAAACAATAAGTTGCAGTGTAAATGGCGGTTCATTCTTTATTAAGGAAAGCCCATTTGGGGAGTTTTATGATAACACTCCGGAAAATGAAACTCTTCTTCAAACACTTATTGCCAATGGGTATTTTGTTCCGGAAGCTAAGAACATGCCTGAAGGTTACAACCTTGATAATATTATGTATTCCGACAAGGAAGTAATAGCACTTCATTACAGATCAGGCACCGGTTCAAACAATATATCCATTAGCTTAGTTGGCAGGGTGGTAAAGAACCCGGAAGTATCGAAAAGGCTGTTAACAGTCAACGGATATCAGGCAGTTTATCAGGAAGTTGATTTATATGGGAAAACTAATGCAAATATTACCATTTACCTTGGAGATGATAAAAGACAAGATACGTTGTCAGTAAGTTCATTTTTGTCAGAAGAAGATATATCAGAAGCTGAACTTTTGCATATTGCTGAAGGTATATTATTACACAATGCGGATAATAACTATGATTCACGTTTGGATTATATTGTAGCCGTCAATATGGAAGGAAGCGGTTTAGAAAGCAGCAGATCCAAAAAGGATGAAGTCTACAGTACCTACACTTTGGATGATGTATTAGGTGGTGGATGCTTTAAAAGCATAAAAGACACACAGGTTAAAGAAAAGGTCAATGAATATATTGATCTTGTGGCTGCGGGGAAAAAGGAATTTACAATACCTGTATCCGATAGTTTGTCGGTAAAAAGATCTGAAAAGGCACCTTGGCAGGATCCGAGATATTTTATGTTTATTGAATATACTGATCCTGATTTGAGTACAATTACCGGATCAATTAATTATCCTATATTGATGAGCAGACATATCATGGAAAAAACCATTGTTAAACAGGTTGTAGTTACCTTTCCGGAGCTTAATGCAACAAAGTCTAATCCCGGGGTTCACTACATGCTACACCCCATTGATTCAGAAAAATATGCATCTTGGGAGGTAAAACCTGTTGTTACAGTTGACATTAACAGTATTCATGCTGAAGATGAGCATGTAATAAGGGAGTATTCATTATATGATTTTATGTTCAACCGGCATCATTCTACTAATTATATTGATATGGACGCAAACTTTGTATGTGATTCTAAAGGTGTGCCTTACATCGTTACAAGGCATAAAAAATTCGATATTGTTACAATCAGGACAATAAAAGAAATCGAAGGTAGCTTGATGCAGTATATAATTACAATACCAAATGTCCTTTTATCAAGTGGTTTAAGCGATGAACAGCTTGTTGAGGATGTAGGGCTTATTCATTAATTCACAAAGAAGCACTTATTCTAATGAGTGAAATTATATGGAAAATGTGGGTGATGGACAGATTTCTACAGAAATAGATATAATTAAAATAATAAGAGTGTTTTAAAAATTATTTTCAACAAATTTAAAATATTTAAGTAAAATGTGCAATAATTTAATTAATTTTATCTTAAGCTTACGCTGGAGGATTATTGTTACATTTTACTTTTTTTTGTGTCTAAATAAGTGTAGAGGAAATGTGAAGGGATCCTTTTTCACAGGAGGTCTAAATTATGGATGGAGATATCAAAGTCATAAAAAGAGTTTTGCGAGGTGATATAGAGTGCTTTGAGGAGCTTGTACAAAAGTATGAAGCAAAAATATACAGGACGTGTTATAAATTTGTTAAGAATGAGCAGGATGCAAAGGATGTTGCGCAGGAGGTTTTTATAAAAATTTATAACAATCTAGCTAGTTATAAACAACACAGCAAATTTTCCACATGGGCATATAAAATTGCAGTAAACTCCTGCTTAAATTTTCTTAGAAAGAAGGATTTGCTGGTTATAAGCTTTAATGACGAGGCTAATCCCGATTTGCACAAGGTATATGCTGCAGGGGAATACAATGCACAACAATACTATAATCCGGAAAGAGTTATTGTTGGAAAAGAGATAAAAGACCTATTGGAATCTGAGCTTGACAGCCTAGACAATAAAAGCAGACGCATATCTGATTACAGAATAAATCACCGAATGCCCTTTAATAAAATTGCTGAAAAAATCGGTGTGACAGCGTCAGCCGCCAGAATGAGCTTTTTTAGAACGAAAAAGAAGTTGGCAAAAAGACTTAATCAGTACCATAAAGAGGAGTAAATAATAGCGCTGCAACGAAAAATTCATTAATTAAATGCATTTAATGCATCTGATTTAACTTAAGACAATGATTAAAAATAGAATTTTATCAGGATTAATTAATATCTTTTGTTGTAGTAGGAGTTAATAAAAGGAGGTTGTAAATATGTTCTGTAAAACAATAGAGGAGTTATCAATGGGATACATTGATAATGAACTTGGTCAAAATGATGCCAAAAGGTTCTTAAAGCATTTATGCAAGTGTAAAACATGCAGAATGAAATATAACCTGATAAAGAGTAATTATACACCAGAAAAGGATGTTGAGAACTTAAATCTGTATAGAAGCGGAGGCGGCTCATCTTTTTCAGGAGAAGAAGTTTCTCTGACAGAAAAAGTTATGGGGAAAATAGACAAATCCATGTATGACACAGGCAGAAGGAGATTTCATAGAAAACGTGTAACAATTGCTATTGTATGCATATTGCTGCTTTTGACTGCTTCCATTAACGCTGAAAGCTTATATAAGTCCTATCAGGAGCTAGCAGACATAATGTTTATAAGCAAAGAACGGTTGATGGGAAACCTGTTTAAAAATGCACAAATCAACAGATTATTAGAAGATGAAGAATATATAAATCAGGTTTATAGCAAATATTCGGATGGGGTGGAAAAAGAGGTGGACTCTTTAAAAATCGGAGCTGCCAAAGTATTTGAATTCGAAGAGGAGAACGGTATTTTTAGAGCTATTGTTGCCAAAGGAGAGGGTGGTGTTTTTATATCCTATGGATTTTTGGATCACAAGTTACTGTATAACGATTATGTGAAGGAACTTAATCAAAAAAATCTCGAAAACATTTTACAACAGGATACGGAGCATTTCAATACAGTATTTGATCTTGCAAATTCTGGTGAGATAGCTGTTGATCCCGGATATGTACCATATAATTATGAACTTGTTGAATGCTTTCGCTCATTGAATCCAAATTCTCTAGAAGGAAGTATAGGTATAAGATATGCTGTGGATGAAGAAAACTGGGTAAACTTTATGTTTATTACCGGCAGGATGGTAGAAAGCTCAGAAGGGCCCGGCGAGTTAATTGAAATTAGTGGAAGGCAGGCTTTCTACAATGAACAAATGGTAAACGGGAGAAATATGAAGCAGCTGTCAGTCTATCTTGGAGATGGTACACGGTATAGTACGCTGGTGGTATACTCTGCTGTACTTGATAAACAAGAGCTTCTGAAAATAGTGGAAAATATAGAGCTTTTAAACGAAAATGCAAACAGTATGGACAATAATCCTGATTATTTTGTCAATATTAAGGATAAGCGAGTGTTAGAATATACTGATCAGTATATCAGTAATATAAAAAGAGGTAATAATGATTTCACATTCAAGATTGATGAACATACCGAGTTTTATAAACGTATTCACAACAATACGTATTATATCCACTACAGGAATGTTAATTATAATGATATTAAGGAATTACTTTACTATCCTCTTAACCTTGATGAAAAGATACTGGAGGAATACGACCTTGCATCAGCACAGGTTTTTGGAAAGCCATATATTTCTCAAAAAGATGAAGCGTACAATTTTAAAAAGGGAGATTCGAGCGTATTCCTGAAAACAGACATTATGGGATTAGTTAAATCATACACTAACAAAACCGATGCCCTTATTAAAGACGCTTTTGGTTCTTTGAATTTTGATGAGTATCAGCCATACTATGGAAAATCTGGTCAGCTTTACTACTTTTTTTCACAAGCTAAGCATAATGAAATTCGAACGGTTTATGAAATTGATGGCTATTTGTACAGGAGCATATATATTCTAAGCAGTGATTTTGTGAAAAATCCTGAAACCATACAATCTTTTGTGGACAGCCTATAGCAGACAGGCAAGACAGGGTGCAAGACAGGGGACGGTTCTGTGTCCTGGCGGACAAAACCCGCCAGGACATAGAACCGTCCCCTGTCTTGTTTGACATATGTTTAGGCGCGCGATAAAATGTTACGTAGGAAGCTTTAAAAATATTGTATACGGTAATACTAAAAATATGATTATTCCCCATATAACGAAGGGTGGGTAAAAGTTATGAGAATATTTAAAAAAAAGACTCACAATGAAGGGGCTAACGATAATAAAGGCAGATTAGTAGGATATTTTAAAAGAGGAGCAGATACGGTATACAGGACTTTTAAAAGATTCCCAGTTACTATACTGCTGTGCGCTGCTTTAGCAGGTATCTTAATTTATCGCGTTGAGACACCATATGAAAAACTTGCGAACATAAATACAATGCTTGACCGGTTAATGGCAGTATTGATAATGGGGATACCCTTATCGCTGAGCGTATCTTTGTTTATAGAAAAAACAGGCAAAGATAGATATCCAATCTACAAGCTTGTGTTATATGCTGTAGAGATCGGAGCATTGGTACTATACTACCTGTTTTTGATGCCGGATACACAGCTAGTATCTATGGTGCGTCTGCTACTTGTCACCGGAGCTTTGTCTCTTGGTTTTTTATTTATACCTTTTCTTCCGAATAAAGAAAATTTCGAGGTCTACGTTACTAGGATTATGTCAAGGGCTGTAGTAACCAGCTTTTTCGCAGTGGTACTGGGTTTGGGGCTCATGGCAATAATATTCGCTGTAAAATCCCTACTTTTTACTGATTTGAGTGAAAACTACTATGCATATGTATGGATATTGGTATTGACCTTGTTTGCATCTTTTCATTTTCTATCTGATATTCCGCAGGTTGATGAAACCATTGGCGAGGATCAGTTCAACAAAGTATTAAAAGTACTGTTGCTCTATATCGTGCTTCCGGTTATATCCATATATACTGTTGTTTTGTATATTTATTTTGCTAAAATAATTATTACTCAAGTATGGCCTGAAGGTATAGTCTCGTATCTGGTTGTTTCATATACGGCAATTGGTATCGCAACAATCTTTCTGGTATCGCCCTTTCGCTCCCAGAGCCGATGGGTAGGCATATTTGTTTCTGCATTTACTAAGCTGATATTCCCACTGCTTGTGATGATGTTTATTTCAATTGGTATTAGGATAGGAGATTTTGGGTTTACCGAAAACAGATATTTTATTGTAATTATTGGGATTTGGAGCTCGGGTATCTTGATATTTTTAAACTTGACCCGTTGCAGAAGGAATATAGTGCTGCCAGTGAGTCTTGCAATTGTTGCTTTGCTTTCGGTATTCGGTCCATGGAGTGCTTTTAGCGTTTCAAAGGCAAGCCAGAATCAGCGCTTTTATAATATTGCTGTAAAGTACGATATGATTCAGAATGGAAAAGTAACAAAAGTAACTGATATTGATAGAGTTGACAAGAAGGAAATATCCGGGATACTTACGTACTTTGACAGAACTCACCAACTTGAAGACTTAAAATATCTTCCTTCTGGTTTTACTATGATGGATATGCAGGATGTATTTGGGTTTTCCGAGTTTGAGTATGTGCAAAAAGATATTTTCTTTAATTACAGAAGATATCCTTATGAACCTATGCCAATAACCGGATATGACTTTTTATTTAAGGTACAGGCATATAAATATCAATATGACACCGATTACTATAGTAATGAACTACTTGCTGATAAGGGGAAAATAAAAGTAGTTATTGATAAAGACCTATTTATTTACGTATATGATAATGACACCGAAGTTTATAAGTCTGATCTTAAGGGGTATATATATAGCATTTATGAGAAGTATGGTACTACTTCTAACAATGGTAATAAAGAAGATATGATTTATATAGATGATAATGAGAAAATTGGAGTTATGGTTTCTTTTAACAATATAGATGGAACTGTGGGAGAAGGAGAGAAGAACCTTGTTGTATCAGGTATAGAAGCTGATATACTGATACGGAGGTAAGACAGGGGACGGTTCTGTGTCCGGGGGGCTTTGCCCCAGGACACAGAACCGTCCCCTGTCTTATAGACATATGAAGAATATAGTTTTAAATTATCTTAGGGATCTTAAAAATAAATCTTTTAATATTGATGAGCTCTTAAAGAGGATTCAAACCAAGCATGCCAATTTTTATGACACCTCAGGAGGGTATTCTGCTTTCTATGAAACAATTGAGGGACTAGTTAGCGATGGCTATCTTACGCCTGTTAAAGCTTCGGGGCGTTATTTTATGACGCCGCCGCTTTTCAATAGATACCGTACTACCGATCTGTTACATGGCAAGGTTATTAGCAAGGAGAAAACAGAAGAGCTTATAAATGAAATAATGTGTTTAAATCCCAAACTGGACAAGCATTATTATCTTGAACACCTAGATAAATATCTTGACGACAGAAAAAGAGTTAATGAGCTTAATAACTGGTTGAACAGGCAGGATTCAACATTAACGCTGCCTCGCAATACCGTGAATGAACGGTCTTTTGAAATATTCAACAATGAGAAGTATCTTGGCAATAAAGGTCAGAAGATGATTCTCAATCTTAAGCTTATGCTGGAAGATTTAAATTGTTATAAGACATATGAAGCATTTTTCTACATGCTGTTTGACAGCAGGGGAAAAGGCAATGCTTTAATAATAGAGAATAAGGATTCTTTTATGTCACTATTATATTATTTCCAGAAACAGACAAAGCCAAGCTTGTGTAATTTTCCGATTAGTATGCTTATATATGGTGAGGGCAAGAAAATAATAAAAAGCTTTACTTTTATGGACGAGTTAAAAAGACAGATAGATATAGATACATTTTATTACTGGGGAGACCTTGATTATACTGGTATCGAAATTTTGCAAACGCTGATGAAAACGTATCCTCAGTATAAAATTATCCCATTAGTTGGGTTATACAAACAGATGCTTGAATGTGCAAAAAATCCACCTCTTTTAAGGACAGGACAGAACAAGGTTTTTATAGAAGAATTTATTTGTTTTTTTGATGAAGAAACCTCTGACAGGATAAAAAAGATTATCAACAATGGAAGATATATTCCGCAGGAGGCAGTTAGGTTTGGGTAATGTTGAAGATGGCATAAAGGTAAGTGAACAGTATACATATTATGGTTCGCCTTATGATGAATGTCTTAAAGGGTTTCGACAGAGGATGCAAAATCTTGCACCTTTTATAAGCTTTGTAAAACGTCTTGGCGGAATACAGAGATATCCTGAGTACGATATGATTACTTTGGGTTTTGGCACCATGTTATATATTTTGGAAAACATGCTTATAGGCAAAGAAGAGTGTGGTATGGATGATATTGCATTTTTTTTGCAGCGCATTGTTGACAGAGTATATAAAAAGCCCATAACTATGGAAGAAGCAAAGGAGCTTGCTTTTCATGTAAGAGATGCAATTATGGGAAGCGGAGAAGTTTACAGTTATGAATATATGAACCTTGAAACAGGGGAAAAAGAAACAATTGATGTTAGGCTTACTGACGTAGCATTTTATGAGATCAAGAAATCTAGCAGATACAAGCTTACAGAACAGGGAATGGAGATGCTTTTTAAAACTCGGGAAATATATTCTGAATTCCGTATTAATGTGACACAGCTTTACTTAAAACAGCAGATAGAAAAAGGTGTCTTTATAGGAGCGCTTCAGACTGTGAATGAATTGAATCTACAGGTGCGTCAACTTCGAGAACGTTTAAGTGAGCTTGTTATAAATATTAGGCAGAATGTTTTAGGGCTTCAATTTAGCACAGTCAAGGAAGTGTTCGATAAGATCAAAGGTCAGCTTGAGAAGGAACACAGGGAGTTCGGAAACATAAAGTATATTTTAGAAGAGCAGAAGAGAAACCTTGAAAGAGTAAAATTCACCCAGTTTACCGAAAAGGAGAGGCAAGCGTTAAACCAAATCCAAGTGCTTTCAGAACGCCTTGAATTGGTTGCTGGTGAACATGACCGTCTGTTTAATGAAAAACTGGATATAATTGCTGAGTATATCAAGGTTATTGAACTTAGGATACGGCTTGGTATAGCAGATCATATTGATTTTGAACGGGATATAATGGATCCTGTAATAAGAAACTCTCCGCCTATTGACAAGCTACAGCAGGTATTGGCACCTCTTATTGTAAATGTCAGAAAAAATCGAGCGTTTAATTTTATGAAAGCATTGTCATATCAGGGGGTAAGAAGCGAGGAAGAGGAAGAAAAGGAATCTGTTGATGTGGAAAAACAACTTGAGGAGAAGGAGCAGGAACTGAAGAAAAGCGCAACAGAAAGAAACAATAAGATCAAAAGGTACCTTGAAAGCATTTTCAATACTGTTTATGAGCGTGGGAGTGCGACGCTTGAAGATATACTTACGACTTTTTCCGAAGAGATGTATGAAAGGGCATGCTATGATTTTGATTTTTACAGTATAATAGTAATGTTGCACCAGAGGGCGATTGTGGACTTTGATGCAATTTACGACATGGCGGATAAGCTCATATTTGACTTTTCTGCTAGCAATATTAACTTAGAATATATAATATGTGAAATGATTAAAGAAAATAATGGCAGCCTTAAGATGGACAAGCTTTTGATAACCGCCACCAAGCAGGTTATAAAACTCAAAAATGATAATGTTATAACTAATTTCACTTTTACTGCAGGAGGGCAAAATGGATAAGGTCAGTACCGAATCGGTTAAAATGGCGATTTCGATTTTTCTTAAGCTCATAGAAAAGTCGAGTATTTCAGGAGGAGAATTTCCTGAGTTGTTTGAAGCACTGGAAGATGAGGAAACAGAATATGTTATGCGGCTTATTGAAGAGGAATCAGATGTCCTTGTAATAAGAACCGGGGATTCAATATTTTTCTCTCCCGGAACAGAAAATACGCTGTTTGGATATAAGAATGAAGAACTCAGAAGAGAAATGCGCCTTGACAATAATACAGAGCTATATACTGCATATATGGTCATGCTTGGAATACTGATTAAATTTTATAATGGTGAGAGTTATAACAATAAATACAGAACAATTCTTAAAACTGAAGAACTTGAACAGTTTATTACATCGAAAATGGCTGCGGTTGCTCGTGATGCTGACCTTGCGCAAAGGGACGAAGAGCTAAGCTTTAACTTTACAAGTGTTTCTGAATACTGGCTAAACTTACCTGCATATGATGAAAAAATCACAAGACTATCGTCTTCAAAAGGAACAAGGATAAGTCTGATAGCCAGAGTATTGCAGTTTTTAACAGGTCAGGGGCTTGTAAATGTGGAAAGTGATAAGGAAATATTTACAACTGCCAAACTGGATGCTTTAGTGGCGGGATATTATCCTGAAAGCTCAAGAAGAAGGGAAATACTGTCATATATTGAGCAGCTTAAGGATGTTCATGAGGGGGAGTGAATGTAAAATATGAATTTCTAAGAGTCATATTGTATACAATTATTACGTTCAATGCAGAACCAACATTATTGAATTGAAATTGTACCTTAATTTTCAGTAGGAGGAAATAATGCCTAAGATAAACCGGTTCAGAATTGTCAATTTCAAATTTGACGATAACAGAAAATATATTGCTGATGAAATATTTGAGATGGAAGGGCACAATACGCTTATAAACCTTGAAAACGGGGGAGGAAAGAGTGCAATGCTCCAGCTGGCGCTTCAGGTTATGCTGCCTAATACACAACTTGGTTCAAGAAGGATGAGCGATTATTTTAATTTGAACTCAGGCACTTTGCATATACTTATGGAATGGAGTCTTGACACTGCAGGCATGCTGCAGCAATACCTTCTTACCGGGTTCTGCTGCCGCAAAGGGCAGGATGGACTTAATTATTTTATGTACATGCGCCCCCATACAGGGATTGATGAATATACTATAGAAAACATACCTGTACTTAACAATAAGCGTGAAGTAACAGGTTATCATGAGTTTTACAGATATATTCAGACACTTTCAAAAGAATCGGGAATTCGTATGAACCTATTTCGACAAAACGACCAAAGCAAGTACAGAGCACAGCTCGAAACCTACAACCTTTTTGAAGAGGAGTTCAGAGCTATTCGAACCATTAACCAAAGTGAAGGCGGAATAGAAAAGTTTTTTGAAAAGGCTCGTACCTCAAGACAAGTAATAGAGCGGTTGATAATTCCGTCAATTCCATCGGGAAACGAAGAGGACTCAGGGGTTTTGGTTGATTCTTTAAAGAAGCACATGGATAATCTTAAGATGATACCTGAATTGCAGAGTAGGATAAAAACCTACGACAGTTTTTTGGAGAAGGCTGAAAATTTTGTTGTGAATGTAAAAAATTATGCAAAGCTATATGATGAGCACCAGAAAATCGCACAGAACATCTTAAACCTTGAGAACCTTTTGCACTTTGCTTTGAATTTAGGTAAAAAGGAGCAAGAGGAGCATCAATATAAAAAGATGGATGCTGAATCAAAAAAGACAGAACTTTTATATATGCAGGACAGTTTCGCTTACTCCAGAAATCATCAGGATGCAGGAGTACAGGAAAAAATACTTGATGAGATTAAAAATGCTATATCAAGCATTAATCTTGAGCTTAAGTCGCTAAGTCTTGAATATAACAATAGTCTTTCCATAAATGACTGGTTGGAAATGAAAGAGCTTAATAAAAAGCTGAAAGAAAAGGAAGCTGAGCAAAAAGTAATGCAGCAGGAAAAACATGAGTGGAATGAAGAGTACCAAAGGGTTTTATCTACTTTGGAGTACTTGTATAATGAAAAACTTGCAAAGATTAACGAAGATATGTTTTTATTATCCGATCAACAGAAGGAGCTGCAGGACGAGATAAATAAACAGGAAAAACTAAAAGTTGAAATTGTGGAAAATCTAAAGAACACTGATAAAAAATTATACTATGTAAAAGAGGATATGGGCAGGCTGGATAGGGAATTGAGGGAGATTGTGCAGCAAATAGAAGGAGGCTTTGGTCTTTTGCTTGACACAAAAAAGAGTCTTGAGGAGATTGATAATGAAATTAACCGTTTAGATGGTGAAGAAGAAAAAGTAAATGATGATATTTTAAAAATGCAAGAAAAAATAGAATCTATTAAAACTGAGATAGACAGAACCAAAATGGATATTACTGAAAACCGTAAAGACATAGAATCCATGGAAAACGCCCTTCTGGATATCAACAATGCTCGGGAGTCTTTGGAAAATAGAATCAGAAATTATGAAATAGGAACTTCTGTTTACAAAAATAATGTTATGGAAAAAATAAAAGCAATGATTGAGAATCATCGGCTGAAATATAACCGGATTTTAAGTAGTCGGCTGGTTCTTGAGAATAAGCAGCTGGCTTTTTCTGACGGTGGAGCTTATATTCCTGACTATGCCATAAAGAGGCTTGTAGACTTGTTTAATGAAAACGACATTAACGCTATAGCTGGTTCTATTTATATTGCAAATCAGAATGAGGATGTCCGAAGAAATCTTGTGGAAAGAAACCCCTACCTTCCCTATGCCGTTATAATAAATGAGCAGACAATTGATTCAATAAGTTTTCTGGAAGATAAAATAATAAATTGTGTGGAAGGGTATCCTGTGTGGATCGTAACCGGTGGTGGCAAGGCGATTGTTTATACAGGTGGTGAATACGAGGAAGGTAAGATGGGTCCGGCCCGATTATTTGATAGGGATATTTTTATAGTAAATAAAGAAGCTGCAGAATTTTCTGCGGATGAAGAAAAATTCCGGGAATATGCAAAAAGGCTAAAGGATAAAATTGCAGGACTTGAGGAGGCGGCAAAAACAAAGCAGGATGAGACATCAGCACTGGAAAAGCTTGAAAATGAGATTTATAAGTTTGTGGAAAAATATCCGGAGACTCTGGTAAGAAGAAAGGAGTCTGAGCTTTCGGAAAAAATAAATGAAACAAAAAGTCTAGAAAGTTCATTAGGTACTTTAAAAAAGCGTCTTGATGAATTGAAGGCAGAAATCATAAAATCTAATGAAAAGTTGGATGATATTCGTACACGAAACAGTCATATACAGAGCCAGAGAAAACTCATAGAGCAATATGTCAAAAAATCAGAAGAGATAGATTCAAGAAAAAAGCAGGCAGACAGACTCAGCGATGAGCTTGCTAGTATAAAGCGTAACCATGATTCTATTGAGAGAGAACTTAATGGGCTGAAAAGCAAACTGCAGGATCTGAAGAATAAGGCTGATTCAATGGAAAAGGCAAAAGAGGACATAGAACAGCGATTTGATAATGTAAGAAGTAGCATTGATGGTAATTATCAGAAACTGGATACCAGTGAGACTATGGAAGAGCTTGAAGCTACGAAAAGCGCTCTGGAAAAGAATCTTGGGGATGTAAATATGAATTATTTACAGGAGCTTATTCAAAATTACCGACAAAACATTTCAAAATATGAGAGCAGTATAAATGACAGGAAAACTGACATAAGTTGGCTTGAAATAAATAGAGTACGGGTTTCTCAAAGCAGAATAGAAGAATTGAAACAAAAGTTGCAGGAGATTGAAGATGAAAAAGGTGTAAAGCTAAAAGAAGAAACAGTGGTGAAGGGCAAAATCGACATCTTAATTGATAGAATGGAACGCATGAAGAAGGATATTTGGAAAAAGTATGAAAAGGAGCCACACTTATTTGGCGAAATAACCGATGAGCAGGAAAAGCAATTACGCGACGGAATTTTGACAGAAGATAAAAAGCTGTTAAGGCTTGTAAAGAAATTATCTCTAATCGGGCAAAGAATTGACAGCCTGAATAACATTATAGACAGAGTGTCTGAGTTTATAACGGATAATGAGCTTAAGAAATATGCTGGTGTGACCGAAGCAGGAGCTTTTCATACAAAACACCGGGTAATTGACATGTGGGATATTTCTTCAATACCTGACAGACAAATTGCTGTATTTTATAATGAAGCCAGGGAAGGATACAGAAAATCTGAAGATGAGCTTAGCACTAGTAAAGAAAAGATTGAAAAGGAATTTGGACGTCTTTATGAAGACAATGAGCTTAATACAAATCAAAACATCAGAGGACTGATGTCAAGAATCGGAGAGACTGATATCTTCAATCACGAAGTAATCGAAAGAATATTCAAAAATGTATTCACATCCATTGAAAACTTGAAACAGGCAGCCCAGGCGCAACTGGAGAATCAGGAAAAGGACAGAAAAGAAATGGTATTAAGATGCCTTAGAAAAGCCAGAGTCGTGTACGACGAAGTCAAGAGCGTGGACAGGTTCTCGAGAATCACCGTTGGGAATAATAAGGAACGCACTATAAAAATCAAGACGCCGCCTGTTTATGAAGAACAAGCAGAAAATATGATGGGGCAGTATCTGGATGCCTGTATAAGTGAGCTTACCAACATACGGTCTGACGGAAGCTTTGATCCTGCAAGAATAGAGGACGAGATCAGGAAGCGCATGAAACCAACCAATCTTTTAGATGCCATTGCGCCCCTTAATTCGTTCAGAATAGAAGTGTTGAAGCCCGGTCATAATATGGAAATTTCAAGATATATTGAATGGGAGAGTATTGTAAGCTGGTCAGGGGGAGAAAAGCTAGCTGGTTTTTTTGCTATGTTCATTGCTATTATTTCATACTTAAGATATAAGAAAACCCAGTGGTATGACTCAACCAAAGTAATTTGGATAGACAATCCGTTTGGTCAGGCAAATGCAGGCTATCTTCTTGATTATATCTTTGAGCTTGCCAACACCACAAACACGCAGGTGATATGTCTTACCGGACTGCAGGAAACCACTATCTATGAAAAGTTTGATGTGGTGTACAGTCTTGTTCATAGAATGCTTGGTGCAGGTAATAGTGTAATTCGGTCAACTAAAATTAAAGAGAACACTGGAATAAATTCGGGTATGTATAAGATCCATCATGAACAGATGAGTTTATTGTAAGACAGGGGACGGTTCTGTGTCCTGGGGCTAAGCCCAGGACACAGAACCGTCCCCTGTCTTACAAAGTGATTACAAAATAATGGAGGATATTTTAATGAATTCTATTAAACAAAAAAAAAGAGCAAATGTTATTTGGGTGTTTGGTGATCAACATAGAGCGCAAGCCTTGGGGTACAGGGGTGATCCAAATGTTAGCACACCTAATATTGACAACCTTGCAAGGAACGGTATGCGATTTGACAGCGCAGTATCGGGAACTCCGTGGTGCACTCCTTTTCGAGGAGCACTTCTGACTGGGCTGTATCCTCATCAAAATGGTGCATACAAGACTCCGTCACCGCTTGAACCATCAATTCCCATACTGACTAAACCATTAAAGGAAGCGGGATATCACACAGCTTGGGTTGGGAAATGGCATCTTGACGGTTCGAATTCCGTTACCCATTATATTCCACCTGAAAGAAGGGGTGGTTTTGACTATTGGATGGGTTATGAGAACAACAACAACCAAGAAGAATCGTATATATATGGAACAGAAGACGAAACTCCGCAAAGGCTGGAAGGATACGAAACAGACAGTCTTACAGAGCTGTTTATTAAACATATAAGATCTCATGTAGAAGATACGTCCGACAGTGAAGGCAGTTATCAACCGTTTTTTGCATCCCTTTCTGTTCAGCCTCCACATAGTCCATATGTTGCTCCGACCGATACAACGGGTGCTAAAATGTATTACCATAACCCGACCGATATTGAGTTGCGCCCTAACGTGCCGAAAGTTGAGTGGGTGGAAGATAAGGCTAGGCTTGATCTTGCAGGATATTATGGCATGATTGAAAATATTGATATGAATATCGGAAAGCTTAGGATGGCATTAAAAGAGCTTGGAATTGATCGTGAAACATATATAGTTTTCTTTTCAGATCATGGAGACTGCCTTGGATCACATGCACAATGGGAAAAATCAAGTCCATGGGAAGAGTCAATAAAAATTCCTTTTATAATATCAACTGTTGGCGGTAGAGATCATATGAGAACAGGAATTACCGATGCTGTTATTAATCATGTAGATATTGCACCTACTACGCTGGGACTGTGCGGTATACAAAAGCCGGATTGGATGGTGGGATATGATTATTCATATATGTGTATGCAAAAAGATAGACCTGAACACAGAGATATTTCTGTTGATGAGCAGGATGAACCTGACTCTGCGTATTTGCAGCAGATCCCAAGGAAATTCCACAGACATTCTGTGAATAAACCTTGGCGTGGTGTTCTCATGAGAGATGGCTGGAAGTATGTATGCTTCCCCGATCATGAGTGGTTATTATTTAACACTAAAAATGACCCATATGAGACGGCAAACGTTTGCTATGATACGGTGTTCCAAAAGCAAAAGGAAAGATGCCATGAAAGATTGGAACGCTGGATTAATGAAACAGGCGATGAATTCTCAATGCCGGATATTTCGATAAAATAAAATAACAGCATTAAATTCAAACGTAACACAAAAAATAGCTGTTCACTTTACTTTTAATTAATTTCATAAGTGAACAGCTATTATAGTAGTGCTCTTTAAAATACTTATGCCAAACTATTTTGCGTAATTGTCAAAATAGCCCTGAACGTAAACAATTGGTGTGCCTTTATCCCCGCTACCTGAGGTAAGATCACATAAAGAACCAATAAGATCAGTCAATCTTCTAGGCGTGGTACCTTGGGATTCCATTGAGCCAATCAAATTAGGATCCTTATTGCTGATATAATCGGAAATGGCATTTTTAAGCTCATCGCCCTTTAGGGTAGAAAAATTATTATCTGCAAGGTATTTTAACTTAACTTCATTGGGAGTACCCTCAAGACCTTTTGTATAAAAAGGTGACACTACAGGATCAGCAAGCTCCCATATTTGACCTACTGGATCCTTGAATGCTCCATCACCGTAAATCATTACCTCAACAGTTTTTCCAGTTTTTTCTTTGATGGAAGCCTGTATTCCATCTATAGTGGGCTGACAGTTGCGAGGGAAAAGCTTAACTGTATCTTCTGTAGCCTTGTTTGCCCCTAAGAGACCATAAATCTCGTTATATCCGCTACCGTTTACTGGAGTACAAAGGATATTATCCAGAGTAAAAACTTTTTTAGCACCGTTACTTTCCAATATGCGTTTTGTTCTGAATCTTGTATGGATATCACATGCTAATACGTTTTTCGTGTAATCCAGTATGGTCTTAGCGTTGTTCGAAAAAATTATTGTGCATTTTGCTCCAAATTCTTCGATAATTGATCTATAGTATTCAATGTAATCAACACCGGTAAAGGGGTGTTTGTAATAGCCAAAACAATCTCTAAACTGCTTTTCAGTCAGGACATCAGTCCATGGGTTTATGCCCTTTTCATCTAAGGAGTCCATATCTGTCAAATGGTTGCCTACCTCATCCGAAGGATAGCTTAGCATGAGAGTGATTTCTTTTGCTCCCTTTGCTATTCCCCTAAGACATGTTGCAAAACGGTTGCGGCTTAGAATGGGAAAAACAACACCGATTACATCATTTCCAAATTTATCTTCTATATCAGACGCGATTGCATCTATGCTTGCATAATTTCCCTGTGCACGAGCAGCTACCGATTCAGTGACAGCTACAATATCTCTATCGGTTATAGTGAAGCCTTCTAGGTTTGATGCTTTCAGAACCGTATCGACTACTATCTCCATCAGATTATCACCTTTATTTATTATTGGAGCACGAAGTCCTCTGACAACGGTTCCCACTACTCTTTCCATGTTATCCATCTCTCCCTGTTGATTAGAATTTTACAAAAAATAATCACCACTTTGTACTATACATTATTTTTTGCAGTAAGTAAAATAAAAGTTTAATGTAAAAGGTCTAAAAAGTAACCTCTAATAGTTACAGTTCACAGGTAGCTAAAGAGATATAACTTTTGCAATGTTAGGAAACATTAGCGAAATGCAGCTTAGAGATGTATAGTCAGAGTGAGGAAAAGCAAGCCGACTGTTTGAGCAAAAATGCAA
>Ga0265293_10005176_pt1 | contig 22080 bp, 28 predicted proteins | sample Munlanlewell138R_FD_192505 | JGI IMG/M metagenome (GOLD analysis project Ga0265293, IMG submission 192505) | Leachate microbial communities from a municipal landfill in Southern Ontario, Canada - Leachate well 138R | ecosystem: Engineered > Solid waste > Landfill > Unclassified | place: Canada... | reverse complement strand
CCAAAAAAGGGTGTCAGGCACTCTTTTGAAACTTTTCTTAATTATATATTAATAAATAATGAGCTATAATCCTGTATGCCAAGAAAAGAACGCTACCAAGAACCATGCCATTACCATATTATAAATCGTGGAGTAGAGCGTAGGTCTATACACCTTGAACCAGAAGATTATGAGTTTTTTCTAGATCTCTTGCTAAAAGCCTCTAAAGATTATGAAATCATCATCCATGCTTTCTGTCTTATGACAAATCATTATCATCTTCTTTTAGAAACCAGACAATCAAATCTCTCTAAGGCTATGCAGCACATAAATGACAAATACTCCAAATATTTCAACAAAAAATACACAAGAAGCGGTCACCTCTGGCAAGGTAGATTCAAATCTTACCCACTCTTTGACGATGCCCACTTTTGCAAAAGGGGTGTCAGGCACCTTTTTGATACTTTTCTTAGTTTCAGCTTAACCTGACACTCTCCAACCCAAAAGGGGTGTCAGGCACCATTTGTCACAAAAGGGGTGTCAGGCACCTTTTTGATACTTTTCTTAGTTTCAACTTAACCTGACACTCTCCAACCCAGCCTCACTTTCTCTTACAGAGTCAGTGAGGCTTTTTACATTTTCCCCTACAACACTCAAACCTCCACCACAAAAAAAAGGGTGCCAGACACCATTTTATGCAAAAACTTAGTTTTACCTTAACTAGTAAAAAACAAATCTAACCTCTATCTTACACTCCACCCAACCTCAACAACCAAGACACCAAAAAAAAAAGGGTGTCAGGCACCATTATGGGAACAAATCTTAGTTTTATCTTAACTAGTAAAAAGGGTGCCAGACACCATTTTACCATTTTATGCTTTTTCTTAAACTTTCCTTTAGTTAACATAACGCTACTTCTATCAAGAAATGTCTTTTTTTCTTTCTTTTATTTATCTTCTTTTTTATATTTTTGGTATAATCTTACTATGACATTACAAGAACGAAAAGACAAAGCTGATATTATTGCCAAAGAAGCAGATGTAGTTTATAAAAAGTCTTTTTTACTTTTAGCTGCAAGTGGTGGAGTTGGCGGTTACGCCGTAACTCAATCTGGCTTATTTTCTTTTATGCTATTTGGAGTATTTGGCTTTTTCCTATTGGGTATAGTTATCAATTATTTTGAATTAAACAAACTAAAAAACGAGATTAAGGAATGTAAAAATGGATAATGCAACACTTTTTGTATTTACTATTGTAGCAGCAGTTGCTGTTGGTTATATAGCCCATAAAAATCACTGGAAAATAGCAGATTATTTTTAGCAAGCAGTGAAAATAAAAGGGTGTCAAAAAAGGGTGTCAGTCGCCACTGATCTGTCAACCCTATTTCAGACAAATAATTTAAACTATCACCCAACCATTTCTTTTTGTAACATCATCTCTTCATATTCAACTGGTGACATGTAATTATTTGAAGAGTGTAGCCTCTGTCGATTGTAAAATATTTCTATATATTCAAATATAGCTTCATTAGCCTCAGCTTTTGTTTGAAACTTGACATGATGTGTCAGTTCAGTTTTTAATGAATGGAAAAAACTTTCTGCTACTGCATTATCCCAGCAGTCACCTTTTTTACTCATACTTTGAATGATTCCATGTTCAAGGAGTAAATCTTTATGCTCATAAGATGCGTATTGGCTACCTCTATCGGTGTGCCAAATTAGACCTCGTTCAGGAGATCTGCGTTTGATAGCCATTTTAAGTGCATCGTTTACAAGAGCTACCTTCATATTATCATCCATAGACCAGCCGACAACTTTTCTTGAAAATATATCTATTACAGTAGCTAGATACAACCATCCCTCAGCTGTTGGTATATAAGTTATATCGCCTACATAAACATTATTGACTGATGAGCTGTAGAAGTCACGATTGAGCCTGTTTGGAGCTACTGGATAGTTATGTCTTGAGTCAGTTGTAAGAACTTTAAATCTTCGCTTCATTTTTACAACAAGTTTTAGATACTTCATAATATTACCTATTTTTCTTTTAGAAACTACGGCACCGTATCTTTTAACTAACGCTTCTTTGATTCGTCTTACACCATATGTTTGCCTTGATTGCTCAAAAATCTCTTTGATAAGCTGATTTAATTTCTCATCAACTTTGGTGATTATGCAGCCTGTTTTAATCCAATGATAATAGCTGCTACGATTGAGTTTAAAAATTCTGCACATCAAATCTATATTGAAACTCTTTTTATGTTCGTTTATCCATGCGTACTTTACAGAGTTTCTTTGGCGAAATACGCGGTTGCCTTTTTTAAGATGTCTCGTTCTTGTTTTAAAAGCTTATTCTCTGCTCTTAAGCGTTTAAGTTCTTCATCTGATGTTTCTTTAGGAGTGGCTTTTTGAGGACTTCTTCTATAGTCTGTTTGAATATTATGAACTTTTTTATACTCTTTGATCCAGTTATATAAAGTCTTATCATTAAGACCTAAATCTTTAGCTATCTTTAAAGCTGAATCTTCACTATTTAAAACTAACTGAACTGTTGAGTCTTTAAACTCTCTGGTGTATTTGCTATTTGACATTTTTCCCTCACTTATTATTCGTAATTTTAACTAAGAATAGCTTCTATTCTTTGTCCTAATAAGTGTAGTCAGATCAAAGCTTCTTTAAAAGTTCAGAATAACTCCCTGTTGGCTCATACACAAATATTAAATTATCAAACTCTTTTTTATACAGTTTTTTCAGTTTAGAAGTAAGTTTCTTCAATCCATCTTGTGTGTTATCTATCTCATAGTCTAGTTTAGCTATTGGTATATAAACAGAGATACTCTCCTTAGATACATCTAAGCCTATACTAATATTTAGTAATGTATAATTTTTCACTCTGAACCTCTTAATTACTATTATTTACGAGAGTTCGTTAGGGCAGGATTATCATCCTGTCTGATTATTGCAAAAGCAATATCAGTCCTCTATACACATATCCCAGCCTAGTGATATACGATCTAGTTTCAATAGAGTAACTTTAATATGCCACCCTCAAGCATCTTTTAAAAAAACAAGAAAACCGACCCAGTCGCCACTCGGGATTGTAGTGTAACTATCAAACTGACACACAAGCTAGACTGCTTTAAGTTTAGAACTAAAAAACAACCGCCTTAGGCACAAAACGATATGTCACCCTACAAAATCTCTAGCAGAATTGTAATGTTTTTCTGCTTATTGGAATGATACTAGGCACCTTTTTGATACTTTTCTTAGTTTCAGCTTAACCTGACACTCACAAAGACTGCCCAGCCTCACTACTCATAAGAGTCAGTGAGGCTACTCTTAAAACAGAAACTTAGGGGTGTCAAACTTATCAGGCACGCATCTGAGGCACGCATCTGAAACTTATCTTAATATAATATTAATATAGTCACTGTTATACTCTTACATGCCAAGAAAAGAAAGACTAACCGAACCGGGACTTTACCACATTATTAACCGTGGAGGAGAGAGAAGAGTTATCTATCTTGAGCCTGAAGATTACGAATTTTTTTTAGACCTTTTACTCAAATTTTTAAAAGATTTTGAGATTATTCTCCACTCTTTTTGTCTTATGAGTAACCATTACCATCTTCTATTAGAAACAAAAAACAGCAATATCTCCAAAGCAATCCAGTTTTTAAACGAAAAATACGCTAAGTTTTTCAATAAAAAATATGCCCGTTCAGGACATCTTTGGCAAGGTAGATACAAGTCATACCCTCTCTCTCTATGACGATGCACATTTTTGGATAGTTGCAAAATATATAGAGCGAAACCCCATAAAAGCCCACATAGTAAAACAAGTGGATTTATATAAATATCAGTCGTTTTTTCAATGGAAGTATAAATATAAATATTATGAACTACTCAACAATTCTATGATTTTTGAGATGACCTATGATGAGTACGCGAATTATATCAGCAATGAGATAGACATAGACGCGATAGATATTGTATATAAAGCACCAAAACTAATTACCAAAGATAATAAATTAAAAGTTTTAAAAAAAAGATTAGAGACTTTTTTTGAGAAAGACAGAGATATAAACAGAGATGAAAATATCAAAAATGCCTATTTATATGGATATACAAAGTCTGATATTGCAGAATTTTTAAAAATAAGCCATACAGCAGTAAATAAAATTCTCTTACGCTCTTAAAAAATAATGAAATTCTTATGCTTATTGTTCTACAATTTACATATATATAAAAACAAAGAGTTATTCACATGGTTGTATCCTTAGATTCATACGAAAATCCTATCTACTCTGTTGATGATAGCAGTATCCTAAATGGGGCTGTGAGAGTATCTTCAAACGGTTATTATGGTACAGGAACACTGCTCTATGGAGGAATGGCGATACTGACCTCTGCGCATCTTTTTTTACCTAATAATTTATCGGCAGATGTAACTTTTGAAACATCATCTGGCAGACAAACAATCGCATCCGAGTCTGTAGAAATCATTCCTTACTATGATAGTAACGGTAATAATGATTTAGCTATTGTCTGGCTTGCAGAACCAGCACCTTATGATGCATACCGTTATGAACTATATAGAGATAATGATGAAATAGGAAAACAATTTACCGCCGTTGGGTATGGCGCTACAGGAGTTGGTGCTACAGGAGCGGATACAACAATCACTTCTGATATGTTGCGTCTGCAAACAACAAATAAATTTGAAACAGATGCAGCTACTTTAAAGGATTCGCTGGGAAGCATTATGTATTGGACTCCGCTTGAAGATACTATTTTAGTAGCTGATTTTGATGATGGAACTTATGAGCATGATGCGCTAGGCAATTTAATAGGTGAGATAGACTTAGGAAATGGTAATAGCGAAGGTATGATAGCCCCCGGAGACAGCGGTGGTCCTGCAATAATTGATTCAAAGGTGGCTGGTGTCGCCAGTTACGTTTCTAGTTTGGGCAATTATTATATAGATCCTGATGTAGATACAGAAATAAACAGTAGTTTTGGTGAAGTTGGTTTTTGGCAGAAAGTAAGCTACTATCAACAGTGGATAGACCAAAGTTTGCGTCAAAACTATACTAATACTCCACAAACTTCGCAGGAAGTACAAAAAGAGATAGTTGAAGGTGCCACAGGTGAGATAACTGTTAATTACTTCTTAGTCGAGGTTATAGGCATGAGAGACGACCCAAATGAGTGGTTAAGCGTAAACTACACAACAAGAGACGGTACGGCAACAGCATATCAAGACTATATTCCAACAAGCGGAACACTTGTTCTCTATCCTGATGAAAATTACGCACATATCCCTGTTGAAATTCTAGGAGACAACACTATAGAAGAAGATGAAATCTTTTACCTTGATATTTTTGACCCAATAGGCGCTACCTTTAGTGATAATCAAATAGTTCTTACAGCTCAAAGAACAATTATAAATGATGACGGATATCTATTTGTATGAAAAGAAAAAAGAAACTCTCTTTTATGCGTTGAGTCCACAATGGTGCAAGACTCTAATATGCTCGAAGTAAGGCTTTAACCTCGTAAACTTTTTCGGAAACGAGGTTTCAACCTCGTATTTAGGCAAGGTTAAAACCTTGCTCCCAATTTACAACTCTCCTTGGAAACGAGGTTTCAACTTCGTCAAGATAAGCAAAAGTTTAATTTAAATTATATCACATGAGTTGATTGACATCCACTCAACTCTTGTGATATAATTTTACTTAATAATATAAATTTTAGGAAAAAAAATAATGAGTAAATCTTTATACGAAACATTAGAAGTCTCAGAGAGCGCAAGCGAAGCAGAGATTAAAAAAGCATATAGAAAATTAGCAAGACAGTATCATCCCGATGTCAACAAGGACAAAGGTGCGGAAGAGAAGTTTAAGGAGATAAATGCCGCATACGAAATCTTAAGCGACAAACAGAAAAAATCGCAGTATGACATGCACGGCGACAATATGTTCGGCGGTCAAAATTTTCATGACTTTTCAAAATCTCATGGCGGCGGGCAGAGTGATTTGGATGAGATACTAAGAAGTATGTTCTCAGGCGGAGGTTTTGGTGGTTTTAGCAGCAGAGGCGGTTTTAGCGGAAGCGGCTTTTCACAGCAGCAACAGCAACAACAGATAAATCTCGATATACAAACAAGTGTTACTATACCCTTTAGTGTCTCTATTCTAGGCGGTTCTCACTCTGTTTCTGTAAACGGGGAGAGATTTGACATCAAGATTCCAGCAGGTGTAAAAAGCGGCGAGAAAATGCGTGTAAAAGGAAAAGGACATGCGCAAGGCGGCAGAGCAGGGGATCTTTTTTTAAGTATAAATGTCGCTTCGAATCCAGAATACGAAAGAGTAGATGACGATTTGATTAAAAAGTTTGATGTTCCTCTGTATGCAGCGCTCTTTGGCGAGAAAATATCGATACAGACTTTAGAAAAAGAGATTAAGCTAAAAATTCCGCAAAATACTAAAAACGCTCAAAGATTTCGCGTAAAAGAGATGGGCGCTATGAACCGCAAGACAAAAGAGCGAGGAAATCTCTATCTTGAAGCAAATATAGTTTTGCCAAAAGTTGAGGATTTGGACGAGAAATTGGTAGAATTAATGAAAGAGAAACTACCTAAAGATATATAGGCACGTGAGTGCAAAAAAAGGAGAAAAATATGATACACAAGTATGAAGAGCCTGTTTATTTAATCAGTATTGTTGCGAAAGTTTTGGATATACATCCGCAGACTCTAAGACAGTATGAGAGGGAAAATCTTGTAGCTCCATCGAGATCTAGCGGTCGAATAAGACTCTACTCGCAAAAAGACATAGATAGAATTAAGTTAATTTTGAGACTTACGCGTGAACTTGGCGTAAATCTTGCAGGTGTTGACATAATACTAAGATTAAAAGAAAATGTTGAAACCATGGAGCAAGATATGAAGGAGCTTAAAGAGGAAGTTTTAAAAGCTAAAAACTATCAGGCAGTCTCTAGCGATAAAGCGTTGGTGACTAAAAAAAGTATCTATGAGATGATAATTTTTGAAGATTGATAGTTTATACTAGCTACTCTTTAAATCTTTTTATGTCCGCTCCTACATTTTGCAACTTTTTTTCTAAAGAGTCGTAACCTCTATCTAGATGGTAGATGCGGTGCACATTGGTTGTACCATCTGCTACAAGCCCAGCTAAAACAAGCGCACTTGATGCTCTTAAATCTGTTGCCATAACATCAGTTCCACTTAGTTTTGACCTTCCGTTTACGGTAGCCACATTGCCGTTTAGCGAAATGCTCGCACCCATTCTTTGAAGTTCGCTTACATGCATAAATCTGTTTTCAAAAAGCTTCTCTTCTATGATTGAAGTTCCCTCTGCTTGAGTTGCAAGCGCCAAAAATTGCGCCTGCATGTCGGTAGGAAATGCAGGGTACTCTTGAGTCACTATCTTTACGGGTTTTATGATTTCTGAGGGGTGTATTGTTATCTCGTTTTGAGTTATTGTAAATTTGCTTCCCATCTCTTGGAGTTTTGAGAGTACGGAGCCTAAATGTTTGGCATTTACATTTTTTAATGTGAGTTCTGATCTTGTAATTGCCGCAGCGCAGAGATAAGTTCCCGCCTCAATGCGATCAGGAATAACGCTAAAAGGTTCGATGTGCAGGAGCTGCCCTGCTGTTCCATGGATAGTTAACATAGCAGTTGCAATTCCCTCAATTTTAACACCGTTTGCGTTTAAAATCTCGCAAAGCTGAACGACTTCAGGCTCTCTTGCCGCATTTGTAATGGTTGTTATCCCCTCTGCAAGAGCCGCTGCCATTACTATATTTGCAGTGCCTGTTACGGTTATCTTGTCAAAAATAATCTCACATCCCTTAAGTCCCTCTGGAGCAGTTGCATGTATATAACCCGCTTCTATATTTATAATAGCACCCATCTGCTCAAGCGCTTTTAGATGCAAATCTACAGGTCTTTGTCCTATGGCACATCCACCGGGGAGCGAGACTTCGCAGTGTCCAAATCTTGCTAAAATAGGTCCCAAAACAAGTATGGAAGCACGCATGGTTTTTACTATGTCGTATGTCGCTTTTGTCTGGGTTAGAGTTGATGTATCAACTGTTGTAATATTCTCCTTCTCACTCCATGACGAGGAGCACTCCGCACCTAGATTTGAGAGGAGTTTTAAGAGAGTATTTATATCTGCAACATGCGGAAGATTTTTTATTGTTACACTGTTTTTTGCAAGTATCGTCATAGCTATTAGAGGTAAAGAGGCATTTTTAGCACCGGAAATCTTTATCTGACCATGTAGAGAGTCGGTTTTTTTAATCTGTAAATAATCCATGTTAATCTTTGTTTTTAAAATGGGAGATTATATCTAAAATAGTTTTGCTTTTTGGTATAATCACCTTAAATAAACACAGGAGTAGCGATGAGTAGTTCAGCTTTAGATAGATTAAAAAGCATAACAAATAAAATCTCTAGCTACGAGCGTTCTAGAAAAGAGAATTTAGTTCTGTTGCAAAATCTCTACAACGAACTTGGCATAAATGAAAAAGTTGATGTCTTTAGCGACCTTTTTAATTTTAAAGCCATAAATCTCTCAGGTGCTTCGCTACTTAGCGAGAGTCTAGGCGAAATAAAAAAGGGCAAATATCTTCAAATACTCGCAATTGGATATGATAAAGATGCGGTTATAAAGAGCAAAAATGTCTCCTTAGGCTACTTTGGAAAAGCTCAAAATGTTGATGAGACACTAAAGAAAAAGATAGTAGAGTTCATTATCCGTTTTAGGTTTGAGAAAAGCTTTATGACGCTTGAACACTACTATGAAATGCTAGAATCTTTTAAAATAGATGAGTAGATTTTACATACTTCTTTGGCTTAGATGGGCGGTGCGTCTAACTATAAGCAGTCTCTTTTTTGCCGCTCTTTTTTCATCTTTTGTAACCTTGTATATCTATGTTTTAAGGGGTTTGCCGGAGCTTAGTTTTGAGATAACGGGCGCGCTTTTTGATATTTTTAGATTTTGGTTTCCTCTTTTTTGGTCTTTAACAATTCTACTCGCGCTCTTTAGAGGTTTAAAGTATATTTTTAACAGCTGTATAAACGGTTATGAACTTAAACTTTTAACATGCGAGGGCAGTGATGTTATAGAAGTTATAGGCTATGGGGACCTTGTAAAGGTTTGGCGAAAATGGCTTATGCTGCTTATCTGGTTGGTAGGCTCTGCTATGATTTTAGCGCTTATCTATACAAATCTTTTCACATCATACGACGGAGTGTTTGAGTGGTTTAGTATCTACTGGCTCTATGGTTTTATACTTCTTAGCGGTTACTTCTCTTTCATCATCTTAAGCTCAAAGTGTAAAAAAATAAAGATTGTCACATGTTAATATTTTTGGATTTGGAGACGACGGGCTTAGAAGCGAGTGATAAAATCTGCTCTATTGGCATCATCGGAGTTAAAGGGAGTGAAGTTAGTTCAATATATGAACTTGTTAACGAAGGCAAAAAGATTCCTGCAAAAGCTTCAAGCATAAATCATATTACAAACGAGATGATTAAGGATAAACTACCGTTTAAACAGAGCAGGGCATGGAAGTTTCTAGATGAAAATAACCAAGAAGATGCGACTCTAATCGTTCACAATATAAACTTTGACCTTAGGATGCTTCAAGCTTTAGGATTTATATGGCAAGGCAAAACTATTGACACGCTCAGAGTCACAAAACACCTTATCCCAGAGTGCGAACACTTCTCCTTGCAGTTTTTGAGATATGAGCTAAAACTCTATAAACAGGAGCAAAAAGAGGCACTCAAATATGCTCTGCATGAGGGAGTTTTAGTACCGCATAATGCGCTTAGTGATGCTCTTCACGTAAAGATGCTGTATGAGTATCTACTAGAGATAAAAGAGCATGAGATGTTAGTTGAGTTAAGTCAGAAAAACGTACTTATACAGAAGTTTGAGTTTGGAAAATATAGCGGGCGTTTCATAGAGGAGATAAGCATGTGCGACAGAGGTTATCTGGAGTGGATGCTTTTAAATATTACCCATTTGGATGAAGATTTGCGATATAGCATAGAGAGATATTTATAGAAAATGTTATACTTTCGCAATAAATTTTTTGGATTTAAGGATTGTTTTTGAGAGTAGCTGTTGAATGCAAATCACCGTTGATGCAAAAATCATTAGAACTTTTTTTGGGCAAGAACCTTAGCTCGGCGAAAAATTGCGAAATTCTTGTTAGAGATGTGAAGAGTTTTGACGATGAGAGATGTTTTTATATCTCAAGCGATAAAGATGCAGATTTACTTAAACCTTTTTCAAAATCTCAACTTATTTTGGCGTTGGAAAAAAGATACAAAAGTATGAACAAAACAAAAATCAAAGAGGAGCTTTTTGAGGAGGAGTTACTTGATTTTGATATTTTGCAAAAGCGCATCGAATCGTTAACGCTGGAGTATCAGACAAATATCTTAAAGGTGGTTCGGGCATTTTATGAAAAGTAGAGCAATAACCAAAAAGATAATCTCAGGAAAATTTAAAAACAAAACTTTAAAACTCCCCTCAAAAACAACTACAAGAAGCTCAAAAGCGATAGTGCTTGAGTCCTTTTTTAATACTTTGCAGTTTGAGATAATAGACTCTATTTTTGTAGAACTTTTCTCAGGAAGCGGCTCTATCGGTCTTGAAGCACTTAGTCGCGGGGCAAAAAAAATTATATTTATGGAACGCGATCGTGAAGCACTGAAGATTTTAAAAGAGAACATCGCTCAAACTGACCCCTCTTTATGCGAAATACACAGCGGCGATACCTTTTCAAATATTGCAAGTGTCGTAAAATCACTACAGAAAAAAAATGAGCAGGCATATTTTTACATAGATCCACCCTTTAACATAAGAGAGGGGATGGAAGATATCTATGACAAAACCATCTCCTTGATAGCCTTTTTGCCGAGCGAGTGTGTAAAACTTATAATAATCGAGCACATGAGTACGCTAGAGATTCCTCAACAAATCGGCGTATATAAGATAAAAAAATCTAAAAAATTTGGAAATACCTCTCTAACATACCTTCAAAGTGAATAAAGTGGAATAAACATTGCTTCAATATTATTATATTGAAGGATTAGCGATGAAAACGATTATTTTATTTTTACTAGCTCTTAGTGTTGTTTATGCCGCTAAAATAAGCGATGTCGCAAATATTGTGGGGGTTAGAGACAACCATCTTATAGGCTACTCTCTTGTTGTAGGTCTGAAAAAAACCGGTGATGGCACAACTTCAAAATTTACGCTCCAATCAATAGCAAACATGTTAAAAGCTATGAATATTGATATGAACTCCATAGATATAAAGTCAAAAAACGTGGCAGCGGTGGTAGTTACTGCTGAACTTGCTCCTTTTGCAAGACAGGGCGACAAGATAGATATAACAGTCTCCTCAATCGGTGATGCAAAATCATTGGAGGGCGGAACGCTTCTTATGACTCCTTTAAAAGGGGTTGATGGCAAGATATATGCATTGGCTCAAGGGGCTATGAGTATAGGCGGTAGAAATGAAAAAGGCGTAAGCGAATCTCATCCGACGGCAGGTTTGATTTATAACGGCGGTTTGGTTGAGAGAGAGATTAGCATTGACCTTTATAACCAAGAGTTTGTAACGCTCTCGCTTAAAGATGATAACTTTCAAAACAGTGTAACAATCCAAAAAACTTTAAATGAAGCCTACAGCACTCAAGTTGCCGTGGCTATGGATTCAAGAACCATCAAACTAAAAAGACCGCAAAACAAGAGTATGGTGGAGTTTTTAGCGGAGGTTCAAGAGATAGATATGGACTACAATGTAAAAGATAGAATCGTAATAAATGAGAGAACAGGAACCATAATCTCGGGAGTCGGCATAGAGATAAAACCTATTGTCATGACACATGGTGATATAACTATCAAAATCACGGAGCAGGATGCTTTGAGCAAGCCTGCAGGCTCGCTAAGCGTAGATGAGAACATGGTAATAGGACTTAATGAAAACGAGTTATATACAAAAACGGGAAGCACGACGGTTGCAAATTTGGTTCGCTCCTTACAAAAACTCGGAGCTACTCCAAAAGATATCATCTCAATCCTAGAAGCTATCAAGAGCGCAGGCGGCATATCGGCTGAGCTAAAGCTAATATAATGAACGGAGCAGACATGATGAATATAGACACACTCTTTATCTCACAGCAGCATCAGCTTCCTAAGATTGATGCAAAAGCAGATGATGCAAAATTGAGAGAGCAGACTGATGCTTTTGAGTCTGTTATCTTAAAGATGTTGATGGACAATGCTATGAAAGATGAGAAAAATCTTTTTTCACAAGCAAATGACCCGGGGGATAAGATATATAAATCCATGTATAGGGAGGAGCTTGCAAAGGCGAGTGCAGGAGGATTTGGATTTTCCCAAATGCTTTATGATTTTTTGAGCCAAAAGTAGCAAATGCGGTTTTGCGAAGCAAAAACTTTCTTTAGAAAAGCATTAAGCTTTCTAAAAAAAAGCACTAAAAGAGCTAATATTTTATCTCATTTTGCCGATATAGTTGAAGATAATTATATTTACATGAAGATAAAAAGGATATGACATGATTTCAAAAATCAATCAAGCGGGTGTTTATGCAAACAGTTTTGAGCAGAGCAAGGAAGTTTCTAAAAAGGCTATGACAACTATTTCACAACAAGGTGATAAAAGTAAGGTCGAGCAGATAAAAGAAGCTCTTGCATCTGGCGAATATAAAGTAAATCTACAAGCTCTTTCAGAGAAAATAGCTGAAGAGTTGATGTAGGTTTTAATCAAGATATTAAGGATTATGCCATGTTGTCTTATCATTTAAAAAGCGCTATAGGCGATTTAAGAGATTTAATAAAAATTACAGAGTCTGATATAGAAGACATTCAAGTGGCAAGTCATGATCCACAATTTGATAGATTAAAACTAAAAGAGGAGAAGCTAAAAAGCTTTGAATCAAAAAAAGCGATGATAGATTATGAAATCTCTACTCTTATACGCTTAAATCCCCAGACAAATTTGCCTGAACTTTTAAATGCAGAGCAACATGCAATGCTTAGTGAGTTAAAGGTTGAACTATCAACTCTGCATGCTACAAATAAACGTTATGCAAAGTTGGTGTTGGCAGTTAGCAATCTTTACAATACTTTTTTAGAGAATATAATCCCCACAGAGATGCAAGGCTATAATAAAGTTGCTTCAAAAGAGTCAACTATATTGAAAGTGAGAGCATAAAATGTCATCTATTTTCAATACCTTAAGCATTGGCTACAGTGGGCTCTCGGCAGCGCAAGTCGGGGTAAATACTACCAGTCATAACATAACAAATGCAGAGAGTGAAGGGTATACACGACAAAGGGTTGTTCAAGTTGCAGCTATTCCGCTTAGTTCATCTGAGGGGAGTATCGGCAACGGTACAAAAGTCTTGGATATCTCCAGAATATTTGATAACTTTGTTTATGATAGATACACCGGAATCTCCTCAGATAAAGAGTATTCCGACTTTACCAAAACTACGCTTGAAGAGCTTTCTACATATTTTCCTGAGATTGATAATGTGGGGATAAAGTCTGATTTGAAAGAGTATTATAATATGTGGCAGACATTTGCCGACAACCCTGATAATGATGCTATAAAATTAGCACTGTCAAAGCAGACTGAAACACTCTCAAACAGCATAACTAGTGTTCAAAGTAAAATTTTAAATCTTCAGTCAACTATTAATGAACAACTATTTGTTAATGTAAAAGAGGTCAATACATTAGCCGAAGAGTTAGCAAATATAAATAAATCAATCGAGATAGCAGAAGCGGGTGGCGGATATACTGCAAACGACCTAAGAGACAAAAGAGGCTCAATTGAGCTTAGTCTAGCTAAACTCATCGGCGCAGAGTCGCATACAGGCATAATAAAGTCAAATGATTTAGTGCATAGTTCTTCAAATGAGGGCTATGGCAGTTACACATTAAGCGTAAATGGGTTTAATATAGTTGATGGAGGCTCTTTTCACCCAATCCATATATCTAGTGATAACAATCCAAACGGCTTTTATGAACTCTCGTACGAGAGACAAGATGGTGTGCTGATTCCGATGAATGAGAGCATTCAAGGCGGCAGAGTAGGTGCTATTTTAGATCTAAGAGGAGATAAAAGAAGCAATGATATGTCTGGTTCTGCTACTAACGGTGTATTACAAAAAGTAGTGGATCAGATGGATGTTTTTGCTAGCACACTTATAGAATCTACAAACAATCTTTATGCATCTAGTGCTACAACTAAGATGGAGTCCAACACACTTAGTATCAAAAATACTCAATCCTTGGCAAACTCATCTCTTAATATTAAAGAGGGTTCCTTTGATGTCGTTTTATATGATATTGATGGGAATATTACGGCAAGAAGAGCTATTAATATAAACAGCAACACGGTTATGGTAGGAGCAGCAGGTTCTAACTCAATAGAGGGACAGCTAAAAGCACAAGGTGATGACAACAACGATGGAAATGCAAACAACGATATAGATGACTTTATACAATTTAACTGGGCAACATATCCAGATGGCAGTAATGCGGTTGAGTTTGTTATGGATTCAACTTATGCGGCAAAAGGCTACGCTTTTGCAATCGAAGATAATTTAAAGAATGAGAATTTTGATTCAGGTTCAAATTTTGCAGGCGCTCTTGGATTAAATAGATTTTTTGACGGAAGTAGTGCTAGTGATATAGGACTTAGTTTTAAGCTAAAAGATAGTCCTACAGATATAGCAGCAGGCAGGTCATCTGTTACGGGAGACAATAACCTCTCTTTAGATATTATTCAACAGCAGTTTGAAACATATGATTTTAAATTAGGAAATACCACATATAACTCTACCATTTATGGAATGTTTGACGTTATCGCAACTGAAGTCGGGGTGTCAACCAATCAGGCAGTTTTAAACAACCAAACGATAACGGCGCAGTTCAATGCAGTAGAATTAGAATACTCTTCTATCTCAAAAGTTAGTATAGACGAAGAGTTGACAAATCTTATAAAGTACCAAACAGCGTATGGTGCCGCTTCAAAGATTATTACCACGGTAGATCAGATGATGCAGACACTTCTTGGAATAAAACAGTAACGCAAGAGATGCCGAAGTTTAGTATATTTGTACTTCTGTTTGTTTTTGTATTCTCTTTTTTTGGTTTTGCTTTTTACTCCATAGATGCTTATTCACTAAATAGCGCTGCTATTTTAGTTGCTCCCTGTTCAGAGCATCTCTTAGGTACGGACAGGCTAGGCAGAGATATCTTGGCACGGCTTATAGAGGGCGGAAAGATTTCCCTTATCATCGGGGTCGGCAGCGCTCTTATTGCTTCTGTAATAGGTCTGATTTTAGGTTCTATGGCAGGATATTTTCGTGGAACTATCGACAAAGGTTTTGTTGTTTTAGTTGATTTGTTTTTGACCTTTCCTACATTTTTTCTTCTTTTGGCGCTTGTGAGTTATGTTAACGCATCAGCATGGGTTTTGATTGTAATTATATCTATAACAGGCTGGATGACAACAGCAAGGCTAATCCGTTCAGAGAGCTTTAGCATAACGTCTCAACCATATATAAAAATATTAAATATAGCAAAAGTAAGCAAAAGTAAGATACTTCTCAAATACTACGCGCCGCTTCTAGCACCCATCTACTTTGTTAGTTTTACATTTGGAGTGGGCGGTGCGATTTTAGCAGAGTCCGGACTTAGCTTTTTAGGTCTTGGAATAGTCGCACCGCAAATGAGCTGGGGAACCATACTTAGCAGCGGAAAAGATGTCGTAGAGATAGCATGGTGGGTTAGCTTCTTCCCAGGTCTTATGATATTTTTGGTTACATTCTCTCTTATAAACATCTCAAATTATCTTCAACAACTGACAAATAAAAAGCAGATACAAAACTAAAGAAGAGAAGGTTTTAGTAAAGGAGTTTATTTAAAAACAATCCAATACTAGTTATAATTCTAAATAAAAAATTTTGAAAATTTATGAGATTATTAGGAAATAAAAATGATTTTAATGATTGATAATTATGATAGTTTTACTTACAACATAGTTCAGTATTGCAAAGAGTTGGGGGCTAATCTTAAGATTATTAGAAATGATGAGTTGAGTGTTGAGGAGATAATAGCCCTAAAGCCTGAAAAGATCATCATCTCTCCTGGTCCTGCAACTCCTGATGATGCAGGTGTTACGCTTCAAGTGATAGCGCATTTTAAAGATAAAGTTCCTATTTTAGGCATCTGTCTTGGTCATCAAAGTATTGCACAAGCATTTGGAGCAAAAGTTGTTCGTGCCAAAAATATGATGCATGGCAAAACTTCTACCATTAGGCATAATAAAGAGTGTGAAATCTTCAAAGATATTCCCTCAGAGTTTATTGCAACAAGATATCATTCGTTGATTGTGGATAAAAAATCGCTTCCTGATGAGGTTGAACCGATGGCATATAGCATCGATGACAACGAGATAATGGCGCTTAAAATAAAAAACAAAGAGATTTATGGTGTTCAGTTTCATCCAGAATCAATTATGAGTCAATACGGACATGAGATGATTGAGAATTTTTTAAAGATATGAATATGAGGAACATCTTTTTCTTCATTATAGGATTAGATGCGCTGTTGCTTACATTGCAAATTAGTGAACTTTCCATTTCCTATAATGAAGCAGAGATTTTAAATGGGGATTTTTCATTTTTACAGCTTTTTATAAATAGTTCAATACTGTTTTTTGGGCAGAATGATTTTGCCCTGCGGCTTCCTATGATACTTCTTCATCTTTTAAGCGCAATGCTATTTTATAAAATATCCCAAAACTATGTGAAAATCCAAAGAAACAGAATTTGGCTGCTAATAGTTTTTATTCTTCTGCCAGGAGTAATAAGTTCGGCGGTAATTGTAAACAGTGCGGGCTTGATTTTGTTTGGCTTGCTTTTGTTTGTATATATTTATGAAAACTATTCTATAAAGTACAGCTATATTTTACTTCTTTTTTACATGCTTATTGAGAGTGGTTTTGTTGCTCTTTTTATGTCACTTATAATATTTTCGCTCTATAAAAAAAATATAAAGTTTCTTCTGTTTAATCTTGCGATGTTTTTATCATCGCTTTTTATCTACGGAATCGACACTCACGGCTCTCCAAAAGGTTATTTTCTTGATTCAATAGGAATATATGCTGCAATTTTTTCTCCGATTATATTTGTATATCTTTTTTATGTGCTCTACCGAAGATATTTAACCAAAGATTTTGATTTACTTTGGTTTATCTCAACCGTAGCACTTTTGTTCTCGCTTCTGCTCTCATTTAGACAACGTGTTGCCCTTGAGTATTTTGCGCCATACGTTATACTCTCGCTTTTTTTGGTGGCACAAACTTTTGAACACTCATACAGAGTTCGTTTGAGTATGTTTAGAAAAAAATATAAATGGGCATTTATAGTATCGCTTGCACTGTTGTTGCTAAACTCTTCTGCGGTCTTTTTTAATAAATATCTCTATAGTGTAGTAGGGGAACCAAAAAAACATTTTTCCTATAAAATACATGTTGCAAAGGAGTTGGCGCAAGAGTTAAAAAGTAGAGGGATAGAGTGTGTAAAGACGGATGCAAAGATGTCTGGCAGGCTAGAATTTTATGGTGTAACGAAATGCAACAATTATTTGCTTGAAGAAATCTCTGCTAATTCTACAAAACCCAGCAATGTAACGATAAGTTACAAAAATAGGATTGTTTACTCTGCTAATGTTACAAATATAAACACAAATTAAATCTATTCCTTACTTAGTCTTTATAAGTACCCTCAGATTGCTTTACATGTGATAATATTTCATAAATATTAAAAACAGGGAGTTGCAATGGCTCAAAAAGCGATTAGAGAATTTGACGCAAAGTCAATTTTGGCTAAGCATTGGGATAAGTATTTTCCAGGTTTTACTTATGCATATGAAACAGTTATGGTTCAAAACGGAACAGAACTTAAAAAAGCTGCAAAAGAAAAAACATGGTTAAAAGAAAAAACATTAGTTGCTAAACCAGATATGCTATTTGGTAAAAGAGGAAAAAATGGTTTAGTTTTATTTAAAGACGCTAAACCAGGTGATGTATCTTTAGCAAAAGCGACATCATGGATTGATGAAAAATCTTCTCAAAAACAATCTGTATATTTTTCATTTGAGGGCGATACTCCAACCGGCGAAGCAAAAGTAGATATGCTTACTTATTTTATCGTTGAACCATTTACGCCACACTCTCAAGAAGAGGAGTATTACATCTCTGCTACATGCGTAGGAGATGATGATGTTCTTTATATGTCGGCAGAAGGCGGCATGGAAGTTGAAGAGAACTGGGATAAAGTTGTAGAGGTTGCATTTCCAATTACGGCAACAGAAGAAGAAATAGCAGCAAAAATCAAAAAAAATATTCCAAAAGATGTTGCAAAGAACGACAAAGAGGCATTCGCCGAGTTTGCGATAGGCTTTTTCAAAGCTTACAGAGAGTTAAATTTTGCATATTTAGAAATAAACCCGTTTGTTCTACAAGGCAAAAGAGTTGAACTCTTAGATATGGTTGCAAAACTTGATGATACTGCCGGATTTATGATGAGAGAGCAGTGGGGCGAGGTTGAGTATCCTACTTCTTTTGGTATGGAAGAGAAATCTCCTGAAGTTTTAGCTATTGAAGATGCAGACAGCAAATCAGGTGCTTCATTGAAGTTGACTATTCTTAAGCCTGATGCTAGAATCTGGACTATGGTTGCAGGCGGCGGCGCTTCTGTTGTTTATGCTGATACTATTGCTGATTTAGCCGGCATAGAAGACCTTGCTAACTATGGCGAGTATTCAGGCGGACCGACCACAGGAGAGACAAAGTTTTATGCGGAGACTATCTTAGATCTTATGACAAGAAGCAAAGATGCTAAAGGCAGAGATAAGGTTCTTATCATCGGTGGAGCTATTGCAAACTTTACGGATGTTGCAAAAACATTTACGGGAATCATTCAAGCATTTGATAACTACGCTGATAAAATGAAAAAAGTCGGTATAAAAATTTATGTAAGACGCGGCGGACCAAACTATGAAAAAGGTTTAAAAGACATTAAAGAAGCCGCTGATAGACTTGGTCTTTATATAGAAGTTTATGGACCTGAAACACATGTTACCGACATTGTGCGTATGGCACTAGCAAAGTAAGGAAAAGAGATGGCACAATTATATACTAAAGACACACAAGCAATTTTTTGGAATAACAACTCAAGCGCTATTCAAAGAATGCTTGATTATGACTATACGATAAAAAGAAAAAAACCATCTGTTGCGGGCATTGTTGCTCCTACTAGTAGCTCTAAATTTGAGAAGTTTTTCTATGGTTCGGAAGAGATTATGATTCCCCTCTATAAAAATACTACAGAAGCTAAAGCTGCTCAGCCTCAGGCTGATGTGCTTTTAAACTTTGCATCTTTTAGAACGGCTTATGATGTTACTATGGAAGCACTTGAGCTTGGTGGTTTTAAATCTATCATGGTAACGGCTGAGGGTATTCCTGAGAGATTAGCACGTAAAATGAACGCAACAGCAAGAGCGAAAAAGGTAACTATTATAGGACCTGCTACCGTTGGCGCAATAGCACCGGGAGCTTTTAAAATAGCAAATATCGGCGGAACAATTGAAAATATCGTTCAGTCTAAACTTCATCGTGCAGGTTCATGCGGACTTGTAACTCGTTCAGGCGGTTTGTTTAATGAGCTCTCAAACATCATCGCTATAAATGCTGATGGTATCGCTGAGGGTGTTGCTATCGGCGGAGACAGATTTGTAGGTTCAGTATTTATCGACAATCTTTTAAGAATGGAAGCAAACCCTGCAGTAAAATATATGTTACTTTTAGGCGAAGTAGGCGGAACTGAAGAGTATAAAGTCATAGAAGCCGTAAAAAGCGGAAAAATCAAAAAGCCTATTATTGCGTGGTGTATCGGAACGATTGCTAAATATTATGATAGCGGCGTACAATTCGGTCATGCAGGCGCATCTGCAAATGGCGACATGGAAACAGCTGAGGCTAAAAACAAAGCAATGCAAGAAGTAGGTATTCATGTCCCAGCATCATTTAATGATTTACCAGAGATAATCAGCGCAGTTTACCATGAACTTCATGCTGAGGGAATTATAAAAGATATACAAGAACCTTCAATTAATGTTTGCCCAAGCGTTAGAAAGTCAAAGCAGTTTATCTGTACAATTTCTGATGACAGAGGCGATGAGGCACACTACTGTGGCTATCCAATAAGTTCAGTTGCAACGCCTGATACCGGTTTTACAATTGGTGATGTCATGAGTATCCTTTGGTTTAAGAAGCGATATCCAAGATGGGCAGTCGATTTTTTAGAAACTGTTCTTAAAACAGTAGCTGACCATGGTCCAGCAGTCTCTGGTGCTCATAATGCTAAAGTTACAGCACGCGCAGGAAAAGATGTAATAAGCTCACTAATCTCAGGATTATTAACAATTGGTCCTCGTTTCGGTGGAGCAATTGATGGTGCTGCAAAATATTTTAAATATGCAAAAGATAACAATCTTACTCCGGCGGAGTTTTTAAATCATATGAAAAAAGAGGGAGTTCCGATTCCAGGCATCGGACATAGAATCAAGTCTCTTAAAAATCCAGACTTGCGTGTTGAGGGATTGAAGAAATTTGCCGCTGCAAATTTCCCATCTACTCCACTACTTGATTATGCTCTGACTGTTGAGCAGTTAACAACATCTAAAAAAGAGAATTTAATCCTAAATGTTGATGGAACAATCGGTATTTTAATGGTTGACATGTGGAGAGCTTTAGGTTATAAAGATGAAGAGATAGATGTGTTTATAGATGCAGGCGCTCTTAATGCATTTTTCATTTTAGGTAGAAGTATTGGTTTTATTGGACATATTCTTGATGAAAAACGTCTTGCAATGCCAATGTACAGACATCCAATGGATGATATTCTTTACGACGTTCAGTTAGCAGAACAAATATAAATCTGTTTTTCTAAACTCAAGGAGAGCGTCCTCCTTGAGTATTTTACCACTTCCCATAATTTATTTCTATTCAACAATTTTTCATTTTTACATAGTTTTTGATATACTTGCTAGCAAATATATTTTATTGGATTAGTATGAAAAAAGCATTTACCATGATGGAGCTAGTGTTTGTAATTGTTGTAATAGGGATTTTAGCCGCAGTAATAATCCCAAGAGTAGGGTCAAATAAATTAAATGAAGCCGCTTTGCAAGTTATCGCTCACATAAGATATACACAGCATCTAGCGATGGTGGATGATAAGTTTGGTCAAAATACTAATGCTACTGTTGATTGGTATAAGAAAAGATGGCAGATTCAGTTCAATGAAACTCTTGAGGGTAAAAATGTGTGGGCATATACAATTTATAGGGATGAAACAACAAGTGGTAATGCTAATAGTAAAAAAGAAATAGCAAAAAATCCTCAAAATCCAAATCAGTATATGAGTGGAGGTGCTGCAGGTTTTATTAATCTAGATGATATAAAAAGAAATAAAAAAATGGCATTAAGAGAAACATATGATGTAACTGATGTTTCTTTTTCAAATTGTGGCTCAACAGCAAGGCGCATTACATTTGATCATTTAGGTCGACCACTCTTTGGTAACCCTAGCACTGCAAATAGCATATATGAAAGAGTGATAGTAAATAAAAATTGCACTATTAGATTGACGCATTCAAATGGAAAGACAGCAGACATAGCAATAGAGCCAGAAACAGGCTACACACATATACTATAAAATGGCTAGTTAAAAGCTAACTATTTTTAGCAAAAATCTACAAAGCAAAAACTTATCAAAAACTCTCTCACAGATTAAGAAACTATTAAGCAATACCTCCCTATAATTCCCCTCCACAAACAAAGGGACCTTGTAAAAGAGGAGTAGAGAGACTTCGAGTTGAAGCTTTTGAAATTGTTTGAGATCATTGAAAACTAAGCAAGTAAATAGACTGATATAACTATAC
>Ga0265293_10005175_pt1 | contig 22081 bp, 18 predicted proteins | sample Munlanlewell138R_FD_192505 | JGI IMG/M metagenome (GOLD analysis project Ga0265293, IMG submission 192505) | Leachate microbial communities from a municipal landfill in Southern Ontario, Canada - Leachate well 138R | ecosystem: Engineered > Solid waste > Landfill > Unclassified | place: Canada... | reverse complement strand
GTGCTGGAGACCGTCGGACTCACCTCGGCGGAGGTCGCGGCCCTCGAGGGCTCCGGCGTGATCGTGGACCGGCCGCCCTCGTAGCCGGCGTTCTCGTGCTCCCGGTCGTCACGCCGTCCTCGCAATCCGGCGTGCTGTGTCGAGTTCGCGTTACATCGAGCGGGACGGCCCCGTTCCGGCCCCCGGACGCACCTCCGGGAGTCGTACTGTCGATGCATGGCAACTACCGCCGAGATCGCGAGCCGCGTCGCCACCGAACTCGCTACTGCCGGGTTCGACCTCCTCGTCGAACATGACGAGCAGACGCTCCTCGTCTCCGGCCTCGTGAGCACCGAGGCCGAACGCGCCGCGGCGATCGACATCGCGACCACCTTCGCCGGGGACGACCTCAACGTGGACGACAGCATCGAGGTGACCGGCGCGATGCCGCAGGAGGCAGGCGACCTCGAGCTGAGCGAGTCGGAGATCGCGGGCTTCGAGGGCGCGACCGCGGGCCTGGAGGACGAGGAGAGCGCGGTCCCCGGCGACTTCACTGACCAGCCCTCGATCGCCGCACCCCAGAACGCTCAGCCGATGAGCCTGAGCGACGACGGCGAACCGCTGGGCGAGGACGCCTCCCGCCCCGCCGAGGACGGCGAGGCCTACGTGCCGCCGACCGATCCCGTCAGCAACGCCAGCGGCATCACGGGCGGCTTCTCGCGCTCCTCGATGGACTCCACCGAGCCGCTGCGGTCGAGTGACGGCACCATCGGCGACGAGGCGATCCGGGACGCGGTGCTCCAGGAGCTGCGCGAGGACGCCGCCACCGCGGGACTCGACATCGAAGCGGACGTGGTCCTCGGCGTCGTCACGCTGACTGGTGAGGTCGCGGACATCGTGGACGCCGAGAACGCCGAGGAGGTGGCCGCTCGCGTCACCGGTGTGAACGAGGTGCGCGAGCGCCTCGTCGTGGTCTCACCGGGAGGTACGCAACGGCCGAGGCCGTAGCACCGCCGTCCTCGAACTGAGGCCGTTCACGATTGCCCATCGCAAATGTGACCGACCAGACCTCCACGCGTCGGCACCGTCTCAACGTGATCTCAACCAATCCGCATCATCGTCATCAGTGGCGGCGCTTGACGTGCCACCGCCGGAGGCAGGGCGGATCCCCCCGCACGCGAGAGGGCGGGTCGCATCGTGGACATCCCCAGCGGCACGGTGCCCCTCGACACGCTTCCGCCGGTCCTCCAGTCGGCCACGCTGCACTCGTTGCTGGACGACACCGCCAGGGGCGTCGCCATCCTCGATCTGGCCGGACGCTTCCGGTACGCGAACCCGCTGTTCTGCGAGGGCTACCGCATCGCACCGGGCGCCTACATCGGCGTGCCCGTGCGCGACGCAGCTCCGGACCTGTGGTCGCAGCTCGGCCCCGTCCTGGACGAGGTCTGCGAGGGCCACACGGTCACGTTCGAGAGCGCGGTCTCGTCATCGTCTGGCCCACAGCCGTCCCTGCCGTGTGGCGTACGACGAATGTGGGAGGTGCGCTGGAGCCCCGTGCGCGATGAGGATGGCCCCGTCCTCGCGATCCTCGGCGTCACGCAGGACGTGACCGAGCGGTACGAACAGCAACGGCTCGCCGAACTGCGCGGGCTCCTCATCGAGACCGCCTCGCACGAGCTCCGCGGGCCCCTCGCCAGCGTCCTCGGCTTCGCGCATCGCCTCACGCGCAGCGAGGTGCTTCCCGCCCACGAAGCGGAGGAGGCGCAACTGATCCGCGAACAGGCGGAGGAGATGGCGTTCCGCCTCAACCTCTTCCTGGGAGCGTCCCAGCTGGACGAGGCGGAATCCGACCACGGCGCACACACCTCCTCCGAGGAGGTACGCGTCGACGATCTCCTGGAGCGGGAGGCGGAAGCGCTGCGCGCGCGTCTGCCACACGTGCACGTGGAGGTGAGCTGCCCGGACGGTGTCACGGTCACCTCGGACTCCCACCTGATCCGCCAGATCGTCGCCAACCTGCTGGAGAACGCCGCGCGCTATGGCTCGGGCTGGGTCGGCCTCGCCGCCGAACGGGACGATCGAGGGCTGCTGATCCGCGTGGAGGACGACGGCGAGGGCATCTCGCCGGAGGACCAGTCGCGCGTGTTCGCCCGCGGCTATCGCGCCGAAGCGGCGCGCCAGCGCCGGGCGGACGGACAGGGGCTCGGCCTGTTCATCGCACGCGAGTTCGCGGAACGCCTCGGCGGCCGGCTTTCACTCCGCAGCGAGGTCGGCGCCGGCACGACGTTCGAGCTGCGCCTTCCGTCACCGGCCTCGCAGGGGCCACGCGCCGTCGCATAAGACCACCCGAGGCTCAGGTCTCTCGCGTCTCCTCGATCAGCCGGCGCACGCCGGAATCGACGATGTCGCGGAGCGTCCGTCGAGCATGCCAGTCAAGCAGCATCTGCGCGCGCGAGATGTTCACCTCGGGCGCAGCGGGTAACGGAGGCCGGTCCGCAGGCGGCGCCAGCGTTGGGACCTCCTCGCCGGGGCGGTGCTGCGCGGCGCGGCCGAGGGCGAGCTGCCCCACCTCCGCGAGCGAGGCGACGTTCGCCGGGTGCCCCACGTCCACGACCTGGCCGTTCAGCGTGTTTCCATCCGCGAGGACCGCGCGTCCGATGCACTCGGCGACCTCGTCCACGTAGGTGAACACCCGCGGCACGAGGTCCTCGGCGTCCAGCGCGACTTCCCACGAGGATCGCTCGCGGAGGGCGTGCGTCAGCGTCTCCAGCAACGGCGGCGAGTGCCGTACGGGCCGCGCCTGTAACCGGCTGTCCAGCACGTCGAACACCTGCAGGACCACCCACGAGAGGCGGTCCGTCCCGTACGAGAGGATCAACTCGCGCGTGTCCCGCTCCGCCTCGGCGCGGATGACGCGACTGAGCGACGAGTCGGGTGGGATGTCCTCGATCCCGTCGCCCCACTCCGGCGTGACGTAGATCAGGCGCGCCCCGATCTCGGCGCAGGACTCGACAAGCTCCGCGCGGCTCCGGATGTGGACGCTGTCGTCACTCGGGCGCTCCACCGCGGACAGCACGACCACCACGTCGGGGTGGTCTGACACGCGGCGTAGGAGCGTGGAATCGTCACGGTCTGCGACGACGTAAAAGCGGAACCGAGAGGCCGCCAGCAACGGCCCCATGTTCTCGTGGTCCGTGTTCGTGCCCACGATCGCGGCTTCCGAGTGTTCGAGGAGCCATCGCACGAGGGGCGGACCGAGCACACCTCCACAGTCGCTGATGTAGACGGTCATGGTCGTCGGTGTCGCAGGCGACGAGGTCAATGCGACCCCCGTGCACCCAGGACGGCCGGGATGGTGGCCAGCAGGATGCGGCAGTCGCGGAGGAAGGACACGTTCTCCAGGTACTCCACGTCCAACGCGAGCATCTCCTGGAAGTCGTGATGCTCCCGCGCACTCACCTGCCACGGGCCGGTGATGCCGGGCACTCCTCGCAGCCGGGCGCGCTCGTGCGGCTCGTACAGCGCCACCTCGCTCGGCAGCGGAGGGCGAGGGCCCACGAGGGTCATATCTCCGCGCAGGACGTTCCAGAACTGAGGGAGCTCGTCCACGGAGGTCTTGCGCAGCACCTTTCCGACGCGGGTGCGTCGCGGGTCATCGCGGATCTTGAAGACGTGGCCGGTCGCCTCGTTCAGGTGGGCCACCGCCTCCCGCCGTTCCTCCGCATCGACGTACATCGAGCGGAACTTCAAGCACTCGAACTCGCGGCCGCCGGTGCCAATGCGGCGCTGCCGGAACAGCGCTGGCCCCGGGCTGTCGAGACGGACGAGGAGTCCCGTCAGCGCAAAGAGTGGCGCGAACACCGCCAGCGCGAGAGTGGCGCCCACCACGTCCATCCCGCGCTTCCAGCGCGGCAGACGCGATACCTCCAACTCGCGGTCAGGCTGGACGACCTCCTGGGCGGCGCGTTGCGGCACCTCCGGCGCGAGCAGCTCCGGGGTGGAAGCGCGCTCCACGAGTGGCGCCCGGGTGACCAACGTCGCCCCCTGGCGGACCAGGACCTCGTGCGGCTCGGCTCGCCGCTGTGGTCGGGTGACCATCGCTAGTCAGATGCCAGGGCGGCGGCCTGCCGCCCGTTCCTGCTCGGGATGCGCTCGCGGTCGGCGCGCTCCGCGCGCTCAACCGTGGGCCAGTCGGTGATGCGCCCGTCCAGGCGCTCGTCCGCGCGATCCTCCGGCAGCGTCACCCCACCACCCTCGGCGTTGGGGCGACCGATACAGCGATAGATGAACCCGGCGGCGCGCACCGCGCGGTCGTCCAGGACGTTGCGCCCATCGACGATCAGCGGCCGGCGCATCACGCCCGCGAGATCCTCCAGCGGCAGGTCGATGAACTCCGGCCACTCCGTCGCCAGCACCAGTGCGTCCGCGTCCTGCGCGGCCGCCATCAGGTCACCGGTCACGTCGAGGTACGGGAACTGCGCGGGCACGGACTCCGGGACGACGTGCGGGTCCACGACACGCACCTCGGCGCCGCCCAGGCGCAGCAGGCTCGCGACTTCGAGCGCCGGCGACTCGCGCACGTCGCTCGTGTTGGGCTTGAACGACGCGCCGAGGACCACGACGCGCGCGGTCTCCAGGCGGCCCAGGACGCCTCGCAGCTTGCGGAGCACCTGCCGGCGCTGGTCGCGGTTCGTCTCCTGCACGCCGCGCAGCAGCTGCGCGCGCACGCCGTGGAGAGAGGCTGCGTACTCGAGCGCGCTCACGTCCTTCGGGAAGCAGGAGCCGCCCCAGCCGATGCCGGCACGGAGGAACTGGGCGCCGATACGGCGGTCCATCCCCATGCCGTGCGCGACGCCCGAGACGTCCGCGCCCAGCACCTCGCAGATCGAGGCCATCTCGTTGATGAAGGACACCTTCATCGCGAGGAATGCGTTCGAGGCGTACTTGATCATCTCCGCGGTGCGGACATCGCACTGCACGACCGTCGCGCCGAAGTCCTCGTACAGGCCGGCGACGCGCTCGAGGGAGTCCGGGTCGTTGGAGCCGAGGACGATGCGGTCCGGCTCGATGAAGTTGTGGATGGCGTCCCCCTCCTGGAGGAACTCCGGATTCGAGACGACGGTGGCCTTCGGCGCGCCCGAGCGGCGCAGGAGGCGCACCATCTCGTCACAGGTACCCACCGGCACCGTGCTCTTGTTCACGACGATCGCGTCGTCTCGCAGCGCCGGCGCCATCCTCGTGATGGCGGACTTCAGCGCGTGGAGGTCGGACGCGCCGGAAGGCGAGGTGGGCGTGCCCACCGCGATGAAGACGAACTCCGCCGGGATCCGCTCCGGGTACTCTGGGTACTGGTCCAGGAAGGTGAGGCGCCCGGAGGCGAGGCCCTGCGTGAGCAGCTCGTCCAGCCCGGGTTCATCGATCGGGGCGACGCCCATGCGGCACGCCTCGATCTTGCGGCGGTCCAGGTCGATGCCGGTCACGTGGTGCCCCTTGGAGGCGAAAGCCGTAGCCACCACGAGTCCTGCCTGACCGCATCCGATCACGGCGATCTCAGCCACAGTGCGTACCTCCTACCGGCGTCAAGGCCCATCGCCCCCGCGCCTGTCTGCATCGCGCCGGGGGGAACCGATCGGTGGGGACCGGCGTCCTTGAATCTGAGGGAGGGCGATTGACCTGACGTTGAAGAGGCGTGCTCATCGGCGCGTGAAACGTCACGAGAACTAGTACATGATCAGGGTGAGGGCGAGGGTTGGTGGAGCGCGTTGAGGCACTCCACCGAAGCGATGCGGATCTGTCACGCCCGCCTTGCGTGTCGCGCTGTTTCACGAAGGCGTGGCGGCGCGGGAACTTGTAGTGTGCCCCGGTATGGGTGAGGCTCCCCAGAATCGGTCCCGCTCCTCCAGGCCATCCCAGGTCAGCACGGGATCAGGCGCTCGCTCCCACCGAGCAGTTGGAGTCGATGAAGATGCAGACGGCGGCGGCTATGGTTCAGGGACTGGGGTCAGAGGCGGCCCTGGTCGTGGACGGCGACCAGGATTACGTCAAGGCAATCCGAGCAGCCCTCCTGGAAGACGTGTCTCAGATCGATGCGGTGACGTCTGTCTCGGCGGCGGTCACCCGGCTCCAGGGACAGGGCTATCGCCTCGTCATCCTGGACAACGCGCTTGCCGGTGATCCCACGGCGATCGACCTCGCACGGGCGCTCCGACGGACGCGGCCGGAGGTGGCCATCGTCATGACCTCCTCCCTCCACCTCACCGCGACCCAGGTCGCGGCGTGCTTCGAGGCCGGCGCGGACGAGTTCGTCCGGAAGCCCTTCCACCCGCAGGAGTTCGCGGCGCGCGTCCGAGCCGTCACCCGGCGTGTGCGGCGCTCACTCGTCCACGTCCCCTCGACGGCGTCGCCCTCGACGCTGGCGCCCGTCGTCAGCGCTCCGGTTGAGCGCGAGTTGCGCGCTACCGCGTAGCCGGCTCGCCAAGGCAGGACACGAGAATGGCCCCGCGATGCGGGGCCATTCTCGTTGTGCGTTGAGTCTGCGGAGGGAGTTGCGCGCCTGAGAGACGCACTCAGACGAGCACGGCTACGCCGCTCCGGCCTCGTCTTCCGCGTCGAGGACGTAGCCGAGCATCTGACGGGCGCTGATCCGCAGCGGGGAGCCGCCGGCCTTGCGGAGCTTCTGGCGCAGGTGGGAGATGTGCGTCTTCAGGCTGGACGCGGCCATCTCCTCTCCGTCGCTGCTGAAGGACATCAGGCGGTCCGTGGGGGCGACCCGACCGAAGTGCTCCGCGAGGCAGTAGAGGAGCCGGAACTCCATCCTCGTGAGCGTGAGGATGTTCCCGGCCTTCGTCGCGCGGATCTCGCCGAGGTCGATCTCGAGGTCGGCGACGCGGATCGCGCCCTCCTTCGACTCCTGCTGAGCGGGCGCCGAGTGCTCAAGCCAGGTGATCAGCTCGCTCGGCATCAGCGGCTTGCGCAGGATGTTGTTCGCGCCCGCCTCCAGCGCCGCGATCGTCGCGCTGGGCGTGACCTCCTCGGCGGCGAGGAGGATGATCGCGTTCGGTTCGTCCGCACGCAGACGGCGGATGCCGTCGATCACCGCGTTGTCCACCACGCCAACACCGAGGACGATCGACGCGGGTTCAGCCGGGAAGGCGTCCCTCACCTCGTCCACGCTCAGCACTTGCTTCGCCGTATGGCCGCGCCGGCGCACCACGGTGGTCATCACCTGCGCGAACAGGGGATCAGCCTCGTCCAGGATCGTGATCAGCATGCGAGCCTCCTCGGCGCCACCCGCGCCGGATAGGGACACATGACGACGGGTACGTACGAAGGGCACGCAGGGCCAGCCGCCTGTTTGGTACAACGAGCGAGAACGAAATCCGTTAGGTAAAGCTCGTCTTGCTGTTATCTGACACGCATTCAATCGATTTTGTTGTATCGCTCGGGACACGATGGCATACTGTGCCAAATACTTGGCACCTCATCGCGCCTCCTGGGACCAACCCTACCGGCTGGGAACCAGATCCTCAGCCACGTGCGCGAGCCCATAGCCCACGCCATTGACGGTCCGGATCAGCGGTTGCGTGATCCCGGCCGAGCGCAACTTCGCCCGGATCGAGCTGATGTGGCCCTTCAGCAGCGTCGCGTCGCTCAGACTGGAGTACCCCCACACGCGCCGGTTGAGGTACGCGTGCGTCAGCACTCGCCCATGCGTCTCCGCCAGGGCGCGGAGGATCTCGTACTCCGTCTTGCTGCAGGCCAGGTCCGCGCCCGCCCAGCGCACACGCAGCGTGGTCTCGTCGAAGCGCAGGCTGCCGCTCCGCGTCCACGTCGCGGATTCCTCCACCGCGGGCGGTTCAGCCTCCTCCACCGGGTGAGGCGAGCGACGCGCGATCGCCTCCATCCGGGCAGCGAACTCGCTGGGATGGAAGGGCTTGCGCACGCAGTCGTCCGCCCCGGCAGCCAGGCAGTCGGCCACCTCCACGGGACTGCGCTCCTCGAACGTGACCACGATGTGCGCGGACTGCGTCCGGCGGATGTCCCAGATCGCGGCGGGTAACGACTCGCCGGCGAACGCCGAGCTCATCACCACCAGGTCAACCTCGCTTCGCTGCAGGAACCGCCGAAACGATTCGGGGCTCGCAGCGAGGACCACACGGTGAGACTGGGAGCGCAGGAGCTCCTCGATGATCTCGCCGTACTCTTGTTCGTCGTCACCGACCAGGATCAGCATGGGCCCACCTCGTAGGTGCCCGCCCTCCCCGCTCAACCCATTATTTACATCCGATGTTGACCCAAGGTTGAGTTGCTCCACGTCGAACGCCGAAGTTATGAACGGAGTCTGACGGTTCAGAAGGCAGAGCGCGCATAGGGCCAAAGAATCGGTATCCGCCACGGCCGCACGCGCTGAATGGACCCCACGCGACTGTTGACGCCCCGCAACGCCCGAGGGTTCCCGCAAATCTCCGCGAGGAATGAGGCCGGCGCGCCCGAAGGTTGAGGGCTACCGAGCCGGACGGGCGATCGCCTCGCGGACGCGCCAGTAGGTGGCCCGCGCCTGGTGCTTCGCGCGTCGGACGCCATAGCGGTCCGTCGGGATCGGCGGCAGCGCAGCTTCGTCCGGCTCGAGCTGCCCGTCCCCCGCGTCGTAGTGCAGGTACGCCGCCGGCACGAGCCGGTCACGCCACGAGGGCGCCCCCGGCCGGCCCGAGGGCGCGCCACCCACCACCTCAGCGAGCACCTCGGGCGGCACTTCTCGGCCGAGGAGGTGCGCAAGCCAGTCCGGCTGGTGCTCGTGGCGGTAGCTGGTGGTGATCGCCATCCTCGAGTCGAGCCGCCGCTGCATCTGCTCCGGCGAGCGGTACTGGTAGTGCTTCAGGCGGATGCGGCGCGGGAACGTGGCACCCAGGCCGAGCGGGCGGCGATACCCCGGGTGCCCATCCCGGTCTCGAGGCCAGACGAGCCCCGTGTGGTGCCGCATGAAGCGCGACTCCGACCAATTGTTCAGGTAGTACCGCAACCGCTCCGTCACGGGCGTGCTGAGGAACGCCTCGGGGGCGACCTCGTAGCGTCGGAGGTCGTCGTCCGTGAAGTAGTACTGGTAAGAGGCGCTCCACACCTCACCGAAGCGGGAGGGCACGGCGGAGAGAAACACCCGCGGGTCGTCGACGTAGAACTCGTCGCCATCCAGGATGCACCACCAGTCGCCGGGGCGAGCTCGGTCCCGGTAGTACCGGAAGACCTCGCCGCGCAGGCTCTGGCTGAACGGGGTGCCTGCCTGGCGGTACGGGATCACTCGGTCAGAGCGGCGGGCGAAGGCCTGGACCTGCTCCCATGTCCCGTCCCGGCTGCCGTTGTCGAAGACGTAGATCGCGTCGCACCAGGCGACGGCAGCCTCCAACGTCTCGCCGATGACGTCGACTTCGTCCTTCACCAGCATGATGCCGTGGATGCGCATCGGAAGGCCTCGCTGAACCAGCGGGAAGCACGGCCAGCGCACCACGGAGGGGCCTCGGATGGCGTTCGAAGCCTCGTGCGCTTGTACTTTCGAGCACAGGATCGTGGCTTCGCGTTGAGATCACGTCACGGTGTAGTCAGGTTTCGGGCACCCCAATCCCGATGCGGAACCTCCCGAAGACTATCCATACCGCCGGGTTCCAATCGCTAATCCGACCACGAAAATGGGTTCCTCGTATCAGGACCATTGCCGTATCGTCCGCTGCTGGGTTGGCGTTCAGACACATCCGGAGCGGGTGTAGCAGCCGGGCGGACCCGGCGTGAAAGTAGGAACCCTTGAGAGGCTTACCGCGGTTCTTAGCGCCGCCGGCGCTCTTGTTACTCATGCTTGCATCCATCACCTTCTGGGCCAGCGACGGCGTCGCGGCGCGCGAGACCCCCGCGCAGCCTTCCGCCGCCGGGGCCGTGCCGCCCGCAGGCGGCATTACCACCACCGTTGCCGGCAGCGCCGATGCGCGCGCCCTCCTCGACTCGATTCCCTTCAACGCTTCCACCCTCATGCTCTTCAACGTGACCACCCAGTACTGGATGACCTACACGCCGGGCGGGCCTGACTGGCTCAACCAGTCCTTCCAGGACAACCTGGTGAAGGACGCCCTGGTCTGGGTCCGCCGCGCGCCGGAGGACTCCCGTGGCGGCATCTCCTGGGAGGCGCCCAGCAGCCTCGGAGGCCTGGACGCGCCGCAGGCGCTGCCCGTGCCCCCGGCCGGGCGCGTGACCGCAGGGCCGGCGGGCACCACCAACGTGGAGGCGCTCGTCCAGCAGCAGGACTTCCGTGTGCGCTCCGTGTTCGCGTTCGACGTGGCGCGGCAGCGGTACGTCTCCTACACGCCCGGTGCGCCGGCGTGGGTGAACACGCTGGCCGCCAACGGGCTCCAGCCCAGCGGCACGGTCTGGCTCAGCCGCGACGCGTCTGACCACCAGGCCATCGTCTCGTCGCGCCCGCTGCTCGCCGCGATCGGCGAGGTCGTGGCGCCGAAGGGCAACAACGCGCCGTCCACTCCGTCGTCGGGGTCCTCGGGGTCCTCGGGCGGGTCGAGCACCGGCGCCACCGTGTCGCAGTCGCCGTCTGACGGCGGGTCCACGAGCACGCCGTCGAACGCCTCCGGCGAGACTCCGTCCTGGCGCCCCCCGGCGCTCGTCGTGAAGCCGCCCTCGGGCGGGCCGTCCGCTTCGCCCAGCGCGGCGCCGACGAAGGTGACCGGCGCGTCGATGATCCGCCACCTGACGTACGAGGATGGCGAGCGGGCGATGACCAGCGAGCAGGCACCCTCGGGCGGCATCGGCCGCACGAAGGAGCAGGCGCGCTCCGGCTCCAGCGCCGGCTACGCCCTCCTGCGGCCGGGCGACCCGAAGTCGCACGCGGGGGGCTACCGCGCGGAATGGCACGGGGACGACCACATCAAGGGCCCCGGCACGGAGCGCTGGCACGGGATCTCGTACTACTTCCCGTCGGACTTCAACCAGGGCAGCAACTCCGCGACCTGGAACGACCGGATCATCTTCCAGTTCTGTGACCAGGGCTCGCCGATGTTCAGCCTGCACCTGGACGCGAAGTCGCAGGAGCTGTGGGTCCGCCGCAAGCTCCCGAACCGTGACTCGAACGGCAAGCCGCAGTTCCAGACGCTGGCCCGGTTCCCGTTCGAGACCGGCAAGTGGTACGACATCGTCTTCCACGCCAAGTGGACGAAGGACGGCTCGGGCTTCTTCGACGTGTTCGTGGACGGCGAGCAGAAGGTGGACTACAACGGCCGCACGCTGGCCGAGCGGGACTTCACCTACAGCAAGTGGGGGATCTACGGGCAGCCCACGCACCTCTACTTCGACGAGGTCTGGACTGCCGAGGGCAGCGGCACGCTGGAGTCAGTCCGGCCGTAACCACGCTTCTCCCTCCTCCAGGGACGCCCGGCCATCTGGCCGGGCGTCTTTGTCAGCTCCTCCCCTGTTTGTCAGCTCCTCCCCTGCTCCTCCTGCCCTCGTGGACGGCGAGGGAGGCGAGGACAGCGGGCCGCGGAACGCGAGCCTCAGATTCGCTCAACCTCCGACCGAGACGCTCGGAGGCATGGAAGCCGGAATGCCGCCAAGCACCGGGCACCGGCGCGCCCCTCGTCGCCCGTCCACCGCTCGAGCGAGGACCGCCCGCACGAGGATGGCGGGATGCGCCACGGGGCTACTCGCCCTCGGCGCTGCCGCCCTGCTCGGGTGCCGCGGGAGCGACGAGGTGTCGCCCGCCGTCCTCGTGGACAGCGTGACGTACGAGTCCGGGGAGCAGGCGCAGATCTCGCTGCAGGCGTCCGCGGACGATGCGCTGACCACCACGGACCGCGAGGTCCGCGAGGGCGTCACCGCCGGGGTCGCCCTTCTGCGGGAGGGGGATGGACAGTTCCGCGGCGACCTGGGCTACCGCTCCGAATGGCAGAGCGACTTCCACGCGGAGGAGGGGCACGAGTACTGGTACGGCATCAGCATGTACCTGCCGGAGGACTGGGACCAGGGCGAGAACACCAACTTCTTCGACGACCGGATCATCTTCCAGTTCCACGAAGGCACGGGCTCCTCGCCGGCGCTCTCGCTGCACATCAACGCGGACCAGGGGCTCTTCACCGTGCGACGCCGCGCCAATGACCACCGCGACGGCGACGACTTCGAGTACCTCGGCTCGATGCCGTTCGAGACCGAGCGCTGGTACGACTTCGCGTTCCACATCAAGTGGTCGCAGGACGACGACGGCTTCGCGCACATCTTCGCGGACGGCGAGGAAGTCCGAGACTACGAAGGCCCCACGCTCGTGGATGGCGAGTCCGTCTACACGAAGTGGGGGATCTACGGGCAGCCCACGCGCATCCTCATCGACGAGGTCCGCATCGCGGAGGGCGGCGAGGGCGGCCTCGCGCTCGTGTCGCCCTCAGACGCCCTCGCCTCCGAGGATTGACCTCGCCCGAACTCGACGCGCGAGACACAGAGACGCCCGCCTTGCAGCGGGCGCCTCCGTGCGTACGGGCCCGTATCCGGGGCCGTCTGACCGAGGGTGGGGTCAGTCCAGGGTGTTCTTCTGCGCTGCGACCTCCACCGGGAGCCGTGCCGACGAGCGCTCGCGGGAGAGTTCCCCACGGTGCGAGTGGGGCGGCTCCTTGCCGGCGCCATTGAGGACCACGCCGACCGGCATGCCACCAGAGCGCTCGAGCGACTCGATGCTGAGCTGCAGGTCGCGCGCCCTCGTCCGGCCCGCCCAGCCGACCAGCAGCACGAGGTCCGACATCGGTCCGAGGGTGGCGGCGTCCGGCACCTCGAGCGCGGGGGGCGCCGCCATCAGGACGACGTCGTACTCGCGGCGGTAGTGGTCCATCAGCTCACGCATCTCCGCGGAACCGAGGGCATCGACGGACGACGGCTTGGTGTAGCCGGCCTGCAGGACGAAGACGTCCTGGTAGTGCGTGGACTGCACGGCGGCTTCCGGGTCCGTACGACGTGCCAGCGTCGTGCTCAGGCCCGCGTCGCCCACCAGCTCGAACGTGTCTTGCATCGTGGGACGGCGGAAATTGCAGTCCACCAGCAGCGTGCGGAACCCGGCTCGCCCGAAGGCGACCGCCAGGTTCGCCGCTGAGACGTTGCCGCCATCGCCGTCGCGGACGCTCGTGACCAGCACCACGCGCCGGTCGAACGCGCCGTCCTGCCTCGCACCCATGACCACGGAGAGGTTGGCGCGCACGGAGCGCACCGCCTCCGTGAACGGAGACTCGGCGACCTGCGCGGCGTGGAGCTGCTCCGGCCCGGTGGTCTTCCCGAGGGCGGGCAGGAGCCCAAATGTCGGCAGGCCGGTCGCCTCGCGCACCTGCTCCGCGCTCTTCACCACGTCGTCCATGCGGACGTAGATGAGGGCGAGCACGGCCGCCGCGACCAGGCCGAGCATGCCGCCCGCCGCGGCGTTCATCGTGCGGTTGGGAGAGACCGGCTCGGTGGGGATCCCGGCCGCCTCGACGACTGCGACGGAGACGGGACCGGTGATGATGCCTTCGTTCACGGTGCTGATGAAGGCATCGGTGACCGTGGTGGCCACGTTACGGGCGCCCTCCGGCGTCTCCCACGAGCCCGTGATCCGGAGGAACACGCCGAGGAGCTCGACGTCAGTCTGTCGCGCGATCTGGCCGGCGGTCAGGCCGGTCGCGCCGGTCAGCTCCGCGCGTTCCAGCACCGGCTGGGTCTTCACGAGCTGCTGGAGGACGGCCGCCACCGCCGCGCTCTCGCCGAGGTCGGCGGGCTGCAGTTGGGGCGCCACTCCCGGCAGGGGCGCCCCGCCCACGGGAACCTGCTGGGTGACCAGCAGCGTCGTGGACGACTCGTAGGTGGGGGTGATGTAGCGCGTCAGGTAGAACGCGCTGGCCGCGCCTAGCACGGCCGCGATGAGCAGCAGGACTCCGAAACGGCGCAGCAGGTTCAGGTAGGTCTGTTCAGGCAACGTGTCGACCTCGTTCTGGCTGGGGCGCCCGCGGGTACACGGCGGCACCATGCTCCGTGGAGGCCGAGCGCAAGATCACATCGAACTGGTGCGCGACGGCGGCGCTGAGCTGCGGGACGCGCGCTGCCACCGACTCCCGCACGCGAGTCCGCTCCGCCAGCAGGCGGTTGATCCGCTGCGTGAGCTCGGCGGCCTCGAACGTGTCGATGTCGGGGAGGCAGTACTCGGAATGCCCCACCATTCGCATCAGGTCCATGTCCTTCGGGTGGTATGCGGTCGCGACCACGGGGATACCCATCAGGATGGGCAGCGCGATCGAGTGATACCGCGCAGCTATCACCGCGTCGTATCCGCCGATCACGCGCACCAGCCCGTCCACGTCGTGCACGAACTGCCGCACGAGGCGGCTCGCGAGCCTCGGATCCGTCGCCCAGGCCTCCGCGACCACGTCGTTCATCGCGTGGGTGTCGGCGGTCGCGTGGGAGGAGAACAGCTCGACGCCGATGCCCTGCGCCAGGAGGTCGCAGGCGACACGCGTCATCTTCGCGATGTAGTCCTCGTACCGCTGGAGGTCACCGCGGCCCCAGTACTCGGGATGGGCGTGCGCCATCACGTTGATCCCGACCACGGTCTTCTTCGACGGGTGCCGCGGCGCGTGGCGCGGGTGGAACTCGAACCCCATGTCCGGGACGACCGGTAGAGGCCGCCTCACCCCGGCTGCGTGCAGCACGCGCTTGCTGGAGGCGTCCCGCACGGACACGTAGCCAGCGTGCTCCACGGCGGAGCGGACGAACGCCCTCGCGAGGCGGCCCTGGAGCGGGCCCGCGCCCACGGAGAGGATCGCGACCTTCGTCCCGGTCAGCCGGGCGAGGACGCTCCACTTGTAGATCGCGTACGGGTGGCCCCAGGGGCCGTTCCACTGGTCAAGGAGCTGCCCGGACCCCGCGACGACCATCAGGTCGATGCGGCGCAGCATCCGATAGCTGGACCACAGGTGAGGCACCTCGCGGGCCACGGTACCGGCACGACGGAGCAAGCCCGCCGCGAGACGGGCGAACCCGCGGCGCTTCTTCGGGCGGGTATGCGCCTGCACGAGGGGGTACGCGGGGACGTGATGGCGTGCGCGCGTGTCCTCCGGATCGAGGGAGATCGCGACGACCTCCGCGTCCGGACGGCGCGCCCGCACGGCCTGGATCACCACCTCCGTGACCATCTCGTCACCGAGGTTCGGCCCGTAGTAGTGCCCCCAGACGGCGACCCGCGGAGCACGACGCCCCCGCCGCTCGAGTAGCAGCGGTACGGGCGCCTCGGCCGTGGCCCCCGCGCTCGCCACAGCGGTCGTCGGAGGCGGCCCGTCGGGCTGCCCCTGGGGCTGACCGTGCAACGGTGGAGTGACCTCGGTCGTCATGCGCGCGGACCTCCCGTGGTGGGTGCATCACATACCGCCACGTTTCGGTGAATCGCAGGTTGAGTCGCCGTCGGTGGGCCGACAAACCGAGGCGATCGCCCACCTGCACCGCCACCACTTCTCAACCACACGCTCCGCCACAGGCGTCAGCCTGACGGCGTGACCACTGACGTGAGGACAATCCCGGAGGTCGAGGCGGCGCCCGCCGCGAGGCCGCGTGCGCGCCTCATCGCGGTGGTCGCGACCTACCGGCGGCCGGAGGTCGCCCGCCAGGCGATCGAGGCCCTGCGCACGCAGACCCGCCCCCCGGACGCAATCGTGCTCGTCGAGAACTCGCCCGAGCGCGACTTCGACGGTGTCTACGACCCCGCGGACGTGGAGGTGGTGCATACCGGCGCGAACACCGGCGCCGCGGGCGGCTTCGGCATCGGCGCGGACGTGGCCCTCGAACGGGGCGCCACGCACGTCGTCCTCGTGGACGACGACTGCATCCTGCACCCCGACACGCTGGAGGGCATCGAGCGCGCGGTGCTGGAGCAGGTGCCGGGCGCCGTCGTCGGTCCCGCGGTGGTCACGCCCGAGGGCGACGCGCTGGTGTGGGACATCCGCGACGCCGCCGGACGGCGCTACGCGGGCCCCTCCGACCTCCCGGCCTACCCCCTCCCCACGCGCGACCTCGCGTTCCACGGGATCACGGTGAGCGCCGAGGCGCTACGCGATGCCGGCGGGCCGAGGGCGGACCTGTTCTTCGGCGGGCCGGATGTGGAATTCTGCCTGCGACTGGCCCACCACGGCTACGCGATCTTCTACCTCCCGCAGGTGCGGGCGACCCACCACGCCACCAACTACCGGCGGTTCTGGTTCCTCGGGCAGCGGAAGGTGCCGGCGGGTTCGCCGGGGCACCGCTACTACGTGCTGCGGAACCGCCTGTTGATGTGGCGCATGTACCGACGGGACTCCGTCCTGTCCGGCGTGGGCACCGTGATCGTGCGCGAGGTCACGGGCGCCCTCCTCGCGCCGGACCGGGTGGCGCGGCTCCGACTGCTGGCGCAGGCGGTCCGCGACGCCGCCACGGGTGACCCGAAGCGAAAGATGACGAATGCGGTCCCCCTCCGCTGACCTCGGGCAGCGAGCCGGCTACCTGGCGAGGCGGCCCGCCCAGGCCTCGCAGCAGGCGTGGCTGTACCTCCTCACCGTGGTGGGCGCGGCGACGGCGACCGTGGGAGGTGCGCTGGCGGCGGTGAGCCCGAACCTCGCGTTCGTGGCGGTCGTCGGGATGATCGGCGCCAGTTGCCTCGCGCTGCTGAGTTCGGCGCTGTCCCTGATGGGGCTCCTCACGATCCGCAGCCTCACGGACGCCTCCGCCACCACGCCCATCGTCGCCGGGCTGAACGCGGGCGCCGTGCTCGGCCTCGTCGTGATCGCGAGCGCCGGTGCGCTCGTCGTCACCCGTCTGATCGAGAAGCGACAGGCCGTCCGAGGCCTGATGGCCTCGGTGGTCGTGACGGGGATGATGGTCTACTGGTTCGGGATCGGCGTGCTGCACTACGGCATGGACGAGTCGCTGATCCGGGAGCTGGTGCGAGCCGTCTCGATCGTCGCGGTCGCCCTCATCGCCGCGAACAGCGACCGCAGCGTCACCGCCTCGCGCATGGGGACGATCGTGGTCGTCGCGGCACTGATCCCCGCCATCCTCGTGGTGAACGAGGCGGTCACCCACTGGCCGGAGATGGTCGGCGGCGGCCTGCGTCCGCGCGGCACCATGTCCCACCCCAACGCGGCGGCGATCCTCTTTGGCATCGCGGCGCCCGTGGCGGTGTGGAAGTTCGCGCACGACGGAGGCGGGAAGCGCTACCTGTGGGCGGCGGGCTTCTTCGTGTTCGCGGTGCTGCTCACACGCAGCCTCGGCGGCCTCGCTCAGACCACCGTTGGCCTGCTCGCGCTCGGTGCGCTCCAGCAGGGCGGGAGCCGCCTGTTCCGCGTCGGGGTCTTCGTCGCGGTCGCCGCCATCGCGTACGTGTTCATCGCAGACCCGCTGGGCATCAGCCGGGTGTCCGAGCTGGAGTCGACGACCCTGCAGATCCAGCAGGGCGCGCAGGACAACAACTCCTTCGAGTGGCGCCTCGTGAACTGGTCGCTCTTCCTCGACAAGTGGCAGGAGTCCCGGCTCCTCGGGTTCGGCCTCGGGACCACCGACGAGATCATCGCGCCGCTCGGACACCTGCCTCACAGCGATCCGGTCCGGTTCCTGGTAGAGACGGGCATCCTCGGTGTGAGCTTGATCAGCGTGGGCGTGCTCCTGCTGGTGAACCGCCTCGTGCTGCTCGCGAAGGTGGGGCCGGATGGGTCGTTCGCCATCACGGCGCTCGCGGTGGTGTGCGGCGTGGGGACGCACATGCTGGTCACACACGTCTCGTTCAACACCGCGCCCGTCTACGTGCTCGCCGCGCTCCTCGGGTGGTTGCTCTCACGCCAGCCGGAGGTCGTCCCCGAGGAGGACCGCGCCTCGCAGAGGCGTGCGCATCGATTGCTGGACGCAACGCAACCGCAACACTGAAACACCTTTCGGTGTCGCAGCCGTCCGTGGGCTCCACCTACGTTCAACCGACACACCCGACGCTCGGCACCTGTTCACGGGAGAGGAGTGACGATGTCCTCGGATTTCGCGCGGTCAACGGTGCTGGATGCGCCGGTTGGCACCGGCGCCGTGGTCGACGACGAGCCACGTCTGCCCGCACTCGAGCAGGCCGACCCCTCGGGCCTCTGGCGTCGCCTCGTGGAGTTTCCACAGCAGGCGGCCCACGCATGGCAGATGGGTACCCGCTGGACGGGCATTGACCACGCCACTGATGTGCGGCGCGTGATCGTCGTGGGCATGGGCGGCTCCGCCATCGGCGGACAGCTCGCCGGCCAGATCGTCCAGCACCGTGCTCCCGTTGCCGTGCAGGTGGTCCGCGACTCGGACATCCCCGCCACCGACGAGCACACCCTCATCGTGGTCGCCTCCTTCTCCGGCGAGACGGAGGAGGTCCTCTCCGCCCTCCCGAGGATCGCGACGCAACCCGGCGCGAAGATGGTGATCACGCGCGGCGGCACGCTCGGCCGCGAGGCCGCGGCGCTCGACATCCCTGCCCTCATCTACTCTTACGAAGGCGAGCCCCGCTCCGCCCTCGGCTACGGCGCGCTGTTGCTCCTCGGCGTCCTGCGCCGCGTGGGGGCGTTCCCCGCGACCGACGCCGAGGTGGAGCGCGCACTCGCCGAGGTCGGGGCGTCATGCCTGCGCTACCACCCGGACGCCGACCCGGAGACGAACCCCACGCACTCCCTGGCGCGACAACTGCGCGACCGCATCCCGGTGGTGATGGCTGACGCCTCGCTGGAGGCCGCCGCAGCCCGCTGGCAGACCCAGCTCAACGAGAACAGCAAGCGCTGGGCGTTCCCTGGCACGCTGCCGGAAGCGCTCCACAACCTGGTGGAGGCGGTCGGCGCGCGTGGCGCGGGAAGCGACGTGGACGGCTATCCGTTCCACGTCGTGCTGCTGGAGGACCAGACCCGCCCGAACCGTGCCCGCGCCCGCATCGACGCGCTGCAGGAGCTGCTCTCTGACTCCGGCATCGAGTGGACGCGAGTCGCCCTCCGAGGTTCGTCCCACCTCAGCATCCTGCTCCAGGCATGCCTCGCCGGGGACTGGGTCTCGTACTACCTCGCGGTGGACGAGGGCATCAACCCGTCGCCGGTGCCATTCATCACGGACATGAAGCAGCGCGTCGCGCAGATGGGCGCGGGCTACCCGAGCGAGCGGCGCCTGTCCTCGCTCCTCTCGTCGCGCAGCACCCGCTAGTCCGCCACAGGACGGACGCGAGGTACCGACCCGCCTCGCACGTCGATGAGCCCCGCCGTTCGGCGGGGCTCATCTCGTTGGTGCGTCCGAGGGCGTGCGGCCCGAGCGATGTCAGGCGCGGGTGAAGATGAGCTGCATCTCCATCATTGCCTCGTCGGCGACCGAGAGGACCATCATCGACTCGGGGGCATCGATGCCGTAGTCCGAGAGCAGGATCGGGGTCGAACCCACGACCACGACCTGCCCGTCCACCAGCTGCCCTTCGAGGGACAGCTCAACGCGGTTGGTGACGCCGTGGATGGTGAGATCGCCGACCGCCGTGGCCGCGATCGCCTCGCCGCTGGCCGGGTCGCCCTCGACAGCGATCGGCTCCGCGAGGACGAAGGTCGCATCCGGGAACTCGTTGGACTCGAGCGCCTGGCGCTGCAGCTGGCCGTCCCGCCGCTCGTCGTCGCTCTTCAGCGTGCGCAGGTCCGCGACCACCTCGACGGTGCTGATGGTCGTCCCGTCGAACGCAAGCGTCCCGGAGACATCCGAGGTACGCCCGACGGCGGTCGCGCTGCCGATCCGCGCGAGTTCTTCCTCGATGCGGTAGCCAACGAACGAGTTGGCGGCGTCGACCGACCACGTACCGCTGAGGTCGCCGTCAGCGCTTCCGGTGGCGCCGCCCTCGGTGCCCGCGCTCGAGGTACCCGTGGGGGACGCCTCGGCCGTCGAGGCGCCCCCAGTAGTGGCGGTGGCAGTCGCGGTCGTCGAGGCAACCGATGCAACGGCGTCTGCGAGGCTTGCAGGCGGCGGTGCGTCGCTGCGGATGAACAAGTACCACCCGCCGAACGCGAGGACGGCGAGGGCAACTACGGCGGCTCCGGCGCCGAAGAGCATGCTACGAGGCATTCAGTTCTCCTGAGGATGGAAGGGAATGGGTCGTTGGCTTCCCAGAACGTTACGGGAGGTCACGTAGGACTGACGTAAGTGACGTATGAAATAAGTGTTTGCTCACACACGACTGTGATGGCGTCATCGAGAGCGCTGTAATCCGGCTGTAACGCTGCTCGCAGGATTGGAAGAATTGGCCCCGCTCTCTGTATCCGGCGGGGAGCCACTCACGCCCGCAGGCGACCGACCAGCACCGGCGGGAACGTGGGAGGACGGCGGAAGCCCTCCGTCTCGGAAGCGGCGAAGGAGGGCTCCTCGAGCGCATCGAGAGTGAGGCCCGCCTCGAACGCGGGTCGCAGGAGGGCGGAGATGGGACGGTGGAAGTACGGCTGCGGCGCGGGCTGCCCCGCAACCGCGACTCCCCACGAGGCCACCTCGTCGAGGTAGCCCGTGACCTTCATGTAGACGAGCTCCTCGCGGCCCTGCGCGGTGTACCGCCGCTCGGTCACCTCGGAGGCGCCGTCCTGGTTAAAGGCGGGGTGCTGCACAGCAAAGACGAAGGGAGCGCCGGGCTTCAGGAGGCGCGCCATCGCCCGGTAGAGCGGCGCGATCTCCGCGATGTCCATCAGCACCATGCACGCAATCGCGCCATCGAACCGCTGCTCCCCGAGCGCCAGCAGCGCTGCCTCGTCTGTCGCGTCGACCTCGAGGTAGTCGATCGGGGCACGCTCCGAGCGCTGGCGGGCGCGCTCCAGCATCGCGGGAGCAGCGTCGATCCCGACCACTGACGCGCCGGCAGCTGCGAGGCGACGGCAGGAGAGCCCGTTGCCACAGCCGACATCGAGGATGGCGGCTCCCTCCACGTCTCCGAGGAGGCGGGAGACCTCCGGCCAGACCAGCTCCAGGTGCCAGCGGTTGCCCTCGCCCATGTACTCGTCCCAGTGGGCGGCGTTGGCGTTCCATGCATCGGTGGACTGCTGCTGGGTGAGGCGCTCCTCCGGTGTGGGGGAAGACTCGGGCGGGGCGTCGGGCATGGTGGACCTCCGGACGCGGGAGGCTAGCAGAACGGCGGGCCAGTTGGCCCGCCGTTCATGTGCGCTGCGATCGCCTCGAGAGGCGCGAGGGCTACCCGCGCGGGAGGCCCAGGCCGCGAGTGGCGATGACGTTGCGCTGGATCTCGGAGGTGCCGCCGGCGATCGTCGCCGACACCGTGGAGAGGTACATCGTGGCCCAGCGGCCGCCCATCGGGGCGTTCTTGCCGTCGTTGTCCGCGTCGCCGCGGACGCCGCCGTAGAGGCCGAGCATCCGCGTGGCGGTACGGGCGATGCGCTGGCTGAACTCCGTGGAGTACGCCTTCGCCATGGAGGCCTCGTAGTTGGGGATGAGGCCCCGCGCCTGCATCGAGATCACGCGCTGCGAGAACAGCGTCGCGATCGAGGCCTCGACGTAGCGGTCCGCCAGCTCCAGCCTCGGCGCGTCGACCTGCCCGAGGCGAGACTGGGGCGTCTCCTTCAGGAAGTCGCTCAGCTCGTTCAGCGTGCGGGTGTGCCCCACGGACATGCCGATCGAGGAACGCTCGAAGTCGAGGTGGGTCGCGCCCACGTACCAGCCGCGGTTGATCTCGCCGACCGCGTTCTTCACCGGGACGCGCACGTCCTCGAAGAACGTCTCGTTGAAGCCACGCGCATCGTTCATCTGGACCAGCGGGCGGATGGAGATGCCGGGCGTGTCCATCGGCGCCAGGAGGTAGGTGATGCCTCGATGCTTCGGGGCCTCCGGGTCGGTGCGGACCAGGGCGAAGATCCAGTTGGCGAGGTGCGCGCCGGAGGTCCAGATCTTCTGGCCGTTGATCACGAAGTCGTCACCGTCGCGCACGGCACGGGTCTGGAGCGACGCGAGGTCGGAGCCGGAACCGGGCTCGGAGTAGCCCTGGCACCAGATGGTCTCGCCCTTCACCATCGGCGGGAGGAACTCCTTCTTCTGCTCCTCGCTGCCGTGGACCATG
>Ga0265293_10005174_pt1 | contig 22085 bp, 34 predicted proteins | sample Munlanlewell138R_FD_192505 | JGI IMG/M metagenome (GOLD analysis project Ga0265293, IMG submission 192505) | Leachate microbial communities from a municipal landfill in Southern Ontario, Canada - Leachate well 138R | ecosystem: Engineered > Solid waste > Landfill > Unclassified | place: Canada... | reverse complement strand
CTTATAGTCACTGGCCCCATCGGTGTTGATAATGGCTTCTGGCGCTCTCTATATCCATTGCGGTAGTTATTTCTATCCTCACTGCGTTCATAGTAATCAGCCCCAAGCGTATGGCTTAGTTCTGTTTCTATGATCGAACGTATACTATCTTTAAACACTTTTAGTAAATCTCCCGGATTCGTTTCTTCAAAGAAATCAGCTACCTGTTCCTTAAAAAAGATCATCCTGCCTTCAAACATAATGCCAGATACATGCACAACTTTCTGGATTTCAGCCAGGGCATACTGGTTATTCAGGATATTTTGCCGATCTACACTGGAATTAGTTAAGTCTTTTGCCATTTTTATCTCCCAAGCTTAATTAGCCTTGAATGCGATTAAGCGCATATCAAGCAAGGTTCTTATGCTGATTTTAACATTGCAATTAGCATAAAAAACAATTACATAAATATGGGTATGTGAGTCGAGAAATTTATCTGAAGGTGGATGGATTGCGGATTGTTCCGATTTTCGATAGAACGCGGATCGGACGGACATGCGCGGGTATGGGGTGGGGAATTTGGGTGTCAGCCACTTTTGAGCAAAGATTATCTATACACCGAAAAAGGCGGTTAGTCCACCCTCCTGAAAAATGCGATAAAACCACCTTCTTTGGAGGCAATCAATTCACCTTCCTTGAAAGACTTTAGGTGCCGGTTTCAACCGGCACATCATGGAGCAGCAAGGCCGGGCAAGACTTTTTCCTGGCCTTTGAAGGCCAGACACACGGAGCTATATTTCTGAATTTACGATGGATTATACAAGCGCAGTCCGATTCAGGAATCCATCTGATTATATAGGGGGAGAGAGGGTTGAATAGGTTTAGAATGTTAAGAGGGTTTAGGGGGTTGAGAATCTAATCCCGTCCTTTTCTCAACCAAATCAAAATTATTCGTGCAAAACGAAAATATAGCTGCGGGTGCCCCGCCTTCAAAGGCGGGGAAAAAGTCTTATAGCGAGCGTCAGAACCCGCTCTGGCGGTTAAAACCGCCAGCTAAAGTCTTTTAAGGAGGATGCTATTTTGGTGCATCAATGTATTGGGAGGATGTTATTCCGGTGCGTCAATGTATTGGGAGGATGTTATTCCGGTGCGTCAATGTATTGGGAGGATGTTATTCCGGTGCGTCAATGTATTGGGAGGATGTTATTCCGGTGCGTCAATGTATTGGGAGGATGCTATTTTGGTGCATCAATGTATTGGGAGGATGTTATTCCGGTGCGCAATGTAGCGAGAGGATGCCATTCCTGTTGTCAATGTAGCGAGAGGGTGTCATTTTAGTGCGTCAATGTGCCGGGAGGGTGTCATTCCTTTGCGTCAATATTTCAGGGCTATTTCCCCGTATTTACTTTTCAAAAGCAATTCTTTGCCAGGAAATAGATTTCGGAGCTTTGTCCAGTGTATATGTAGGCAGTAGAGTAATAAGGGGGCTGATATTTAGTAAAAGGAGCTGATTGTGGATAAAAAACGCAAGAGGAGCAAGAAAACATTTGACAGATTAGCGGGGATAAATTCTTATGCACGAACGTACCAAAAAAAAACAGGGTACCAAGCACAAGTCCCAAATTTTGCAGGGGCTTATAGTTCTTTAGGAGGAATAATGATATCCTACTATCGGGATACTCCTGGTGAGTATCGTGGTGGTTGCTGTGCGAATAGCAACCGACAAAGTTTAATAAAAAGTCAATGGCATATCCATCAGATAGCGAAGCGGAGCTGCATTCAGCATTGCGTGTGCAATTCAGGTGGAATCTGCCCAAATAATGGAGGTTCCAGTGAGTAAACAAGAGAATCGAATTCGGATTAAGTTGAAAGCTTATGACCATCGTTTATTGGATGAATCTGTAGCGGAAATAGTGAAAAGCACACGTAGCACAGGCGCCAAAGTGGTTGGGCCTATTCCGCTTCCTACGGATCGTACGATATATACGGTTTTACGTTCACCTCATGTCGATAAGAAATCACAAGACCAATTCCAGATGTTGGTTCACAAACGTTTGGTCGATATATTGAATCCGACCCAGCAGACTACCAATGCTTTGAAGAAGCTTAGTTTGCCGGCCGGAGTTCATGTAGAGATCAAGGCAAATACCAGGAGCTAAGCATGATCGGACTTATCGGAAAGAAAATAGGTATGACGCAGATTTTTGACGAGAGCGGCAAAGTGATTCCGGTTACGGTAATACAGGCCGGTCCTTGCAAGGTGATCTGCAAGCGGACAACCTCAGACAATGGTTATGAAGCGATCCAGGTGGGTTATGAAGAGATTCCTGAAAAGAAGGTATCGAAGCCCATGCTGGGACATTTTAAAAAGCACGGCAGTTCTTACTTCCGTCATGTAAGAGAATTTCGCCCCAGTTACGGACAGATCTTGGATGACTACAAGACCGGCGACGAGCTGAAGGCCGATTTGTTTGGCATCGGCGAGACCGTAAGCGTAAGCTCCAAATCCAAAGGACGCGGTTTTACCGGTGTGATGAAGCGTCACGGCTTTGCCGGCTCTATCGCAACCCATGGAACGCATGAGTCTTTCCGTGGTGGCGGTTCTATCGGTCAATGTGCCACACCCGCACGTGTACTAAAAGGTAAGAAAATGGCAGGCCAGCATGGTAATGCCAACAACACTGCGCGTCATTTGAAGGTGGCAAAAATAGACACCGAGCGGAATCTGGTCATGGTAAAGGGTGCCGTACCCGGCCATCGCAATTCCTTGGTCATTATACACAAGGAACATTAAGGGGAAATGTAATGGTTAAAGCAAAAAGATTCAATACCCAGGGCGAGATGATCGGAGAGGTGGAACTTCCTCTTTCCGTGTTTGACGTGGATGTAAATTCGCCCAAGGTGCTTTTGCACGAAGTGATTACCATGTATCTTGGCAATCAGCGTCAGGGCACAGTCCAAAAGAAGAACAGGGCCTCAGCCCAAGGCAGTACCCGTAAGCTTTACAAGCAGAAAGGCACCGGTAATGCTCGCGCGGGCAGCCGCCGTTCACCTATCCGGGTGGGTGGTGGTATGGCCTTTGCCATCTATCCAAAAAATTGGCGTCGGGAGATTCCCCGCAATAAAAAACGCATGGCACTCAAGGTTGCGCTTACAGATCGGGCCCGCGAGGGACGCATCTTTGTGATCGAGAACCTGAAATTTGATCAAGCCAGCACAAAGCAAGCTAAACAGATCATCGGCAAAGTGAGCCCGGAAAGGGGCCGCGTCCTGTTGGTGACAGATGGACATCACGTTCCCACCGTGAAAAGCTTCAGCAATCTGCCTGACGTAATGACAGACCGGGCGGATTCCCTGCATGCTTATGAAGTGCTGAAGAGCAGTTACATCATTTTGAGTGACGACGCTCTGAAAAAAGTAGAGGAGGTATTCAGCAAATGATACATCCGCGTAATATCGTGATAGCCCCCATTATTACTGAAAAAAGCAGTAGTCAGATGGCAAACACAAATACATATACCTTCAAGGTATCAATAAATGCAAATAAGATTGAGATCGCCAAAGCTATTGAGCAGGTCTTTGCCGTGAAGGTTCTGGGCGTAAACACCATCCGCATGATGGGTAAGCCAAAACGCCTGGGACGCTACAATGGCAAACGTCCGGATTGGAAAAAAGCGATCGTAACCCTGCGCGAAGGCGATAGTATCGCCGATTTTGAGGTATAAGACATGGCAATAAAACACTATAAACCTACTACTCCGTCCCTCCGCTATCGCACGGGTTATACTTTTGATGAGATTACTACGGACAAGCCGGAAAAGTCTCTGACCAAGCCCAATCCGAGAAGCGGTGGACGTAACAATCGCGGGCGCATAACCTGCCGCCATAGAGGCGGAGGAAACCGTCGCCACTATCGCATCATCGATTTTAAGCGTGATAAGATAGGGATTCCGGCCAAAGTAGCCACTATAGAATACGATCCGAACCGTACCGCCCGCATTGCGCTTTTACACTATGTAGATGGTGAGAAGCGTTACATCCTGGCACCGGAAGGATTGCAGGTGGGCACTAAGGTCATTAGCTCTCCCGAAGCTGAAGTAACGATCGGGAACACGCTTCCTTTGGAACGCATTCCTTTGGGCAGCGTGATCCACAATATCGAGCTCAAAAAGGGCCGGGGCGGCCAGATGGCCCGTAGCGCCGGCACTTATGCTCAAGTAGTGGCCAAAGATGGTGACTACGTACATGTAAAAATGCCATCCAACGATGTGCACCTGATTCGCAAAGAATGCTTTGCGACGATTGGCCAGGTAAGCAACGCTGATCACTCTCTGATCAAGATCGGGAAAGCCGGTCGTACGCGCTGGTTGGGTATCCGCCCTACCGTACGTGGAGTGGTGATGAATCCTGTGGATCACCCAATGGGTGGTGGTGAAGGGAAATCATCCGGTGGCAGAGACCCGGTATCCCCTTGGGGCAAGCCGGCTAAGGGCGGGAAAACCCGCAAAACCCGCAAGTATTCCGATAGATATATCGTGAAAGCGGTCAAAAAGAGATAGTGTGAGGATAATGATTTATGTCACGTTCAATTAAAAAAGGTCCATTCGTTGACGATCACCTGATGAAAAAAGTAGAAGTCCTCAATACTGAGAGCAAAAAAAGTGTGATCAAGACTTGGAGTCGCCGTTCTATGATTACTCCGGACTTTATCGGCCATACTTTTTCTGTGCATAACGGGCACAAGTTCGTTCCCGTGTATGTAACGGAAAACATGGTAGGTCACAAATTGGGTGAATTTTCCCCTACGCGTACTTACCGTGGTCATAAAGAAAAGAAGAACAAGGTTAGATAGGAGATAAGAGATGGAAGCAACAGCAAAATTGCGTTTCGCTCGTGGATCTGCCCGTAAAGCCAGACTCGTATTGGATACCATTCGCTACAAGCCTGTGAGTGAAGCAGTTAATATCCTGCGTTTTTCACAGCGCAGAGCGGCCGGTATCATTTATAAATTATTGGAATCTGCAGTGGCAAATGCCCGGCAACAAGACCCGAAGATAGATTTGACTAAGGTTTTTGTAAGCCAGGCGATGGCCGATGAAGGTCCTCAAATGAAACGTTTCATGCCCAGAGCTCAGGGAAGAGCCTTTATGATCAGGAAACAGACCTGCCATATCTCCCTGGGAATCCAGACATTAGAATAGGAGGAATACCTTGGGACAAAAAATAAACCCCATTCTGTATCGTATCGGTGTAAATAAAGAAACCGATTCTATCTGGTATGCTCAAGGCTCGTCTTATGTGGATTCCCTCCAGGAAGACATCAAGATTCGTAGCTATATCCATAAACGCCTTGAAGATAAGATGGTCTCTAAGGTCAAGATTTACCGCAAGACCAATTCTATTGCGATCGATATCCACACTGCCCGACCGGGCCTGGTTATCGGTAAGAAAGGTGAGGATATTGACAAGCTGCGCGGCGAGCTGAACATACTGATAAACAAGAATCGCTCTACTCCGATAGCTGTATCAATAAACATCGAACAGATCGACAAGATGTGGCTTGACGCCCGTCTGGTCGGCAAAGAAATCGCCCGTCAATTGGAAGAACGCGTGTCTTTCCGTCGGGCAATGAAAATGGCTATGCGCAATGTGATGAGAGATAACGCTCTCGGCGTGAAAGTGCAGGTTTCCGGTCGTCTTGGTGGCGCCGAGATCGCCCGCACGGAACGTTACAAACAAGGTCGCACTCCGCTTCATACCCTGAGAGCCGATATTGACTATGCCCATGTGGAAGCAAGTACCACATACGGTGTGATCGGGATCAAGGTATGGATCTACAAAGGCGATATACTAAACTAAGGAGAGATAAGTGTTAGCACCGAAAAAAGTAAGACATCGCAAGATGATGAAGGGCAGACGCAATGGTCTTTCCTGGACCGGCTGTAACGTCGATTTTGGCGACTATGGACTGATCGCACTCGAAGATGCTTTCATTTCCAGCCGTCAGATCGAAGCTGCCCGTATCGCTATTACCCGTCATATGAAGCGTTTGGGTAAGGTTTGGATTCGGATATTCCCGGACAAGCCTATTACCAGTAAACCCGCTGAAACCCGTATGGGCAAAGGCAAAGGCGCTCCCGAGTATTGGGTGGCTGTAGTTCGCCCGGGTCGGGTCTTGTTTGAAATCGATGGCGTGGATCAAAAGATCGCCAAAGAAGCTATGCGTCTTGCCGCTCACAAGCTGCCGATTAGAACCCGCCTTGTGGCCCGTGAAGGAGTGGAATTATGAAGACTGAAGAAATCCGTGATCTAAGTATCCACGAGATGCAGGCAAGGATAGAAGAACTCCGTATCGAGCTCTTTAACCTGCGCTTTCAAAAAGCCAGAAACTTGCTTGATCGCCCAGATCGGATGCGCATCGCCAGACGCGAAATAGCCCGCATCAATACCATTATGAAAGAAAAAGAGCTAAAGGCTTGAGGTGAAAGTGGAAAACGCACGTAAAATGATCAAACAGGGTGTGGTGGTATCCGACAAGAACGAGAAAACCATCGTGGTGCTCGTTCAACGCCAGTACATCCATCCGCTATATAAAAAGACCGTGCGCCGGCATAAAAAGTTCATGGCGCACGATGAAAACAACGAAGCGCACGAAGGCGATACCGTGGAAATCTGCGAATCGCGTCCGATGAGTGCCCGCAAACGCTGGTCTCTACACAAGATTGTAGAGAGAAGAAAATAAAGGGGCTGAGGAATGATTGCAGTACAAACAGTATTGAATATTGCCGATAACTCTGGCGCTAAGAAAGCCATGTGTATCAAGGTATTGGGTGGCTCCAAGCGTAAATACGCCTCCGTGGGAGACGTGATAGTGGTAGCCATCAAATCTGCCTCGCCGGGTAGCAAGGTAAAGAAAAGCGCAGTGGAAAGAGCCGTGATAGTGCGTACAGCAAAAGAAGTACGCCGTCCGGACGGAACCTATATCCGCTTTTCAGACAACGCTGCCGTAGTAATAGATGAAAAACACGAGCCCAAGGGAACCCGCATCTTTGGTCCGGTAGCACGTGAATTGCGTGAAGCCGGATACATGAAGATAGTCTCTCTTGCTCCGGAAGTATTGTAGGAGGAAGCGTGGAAAAGAAAATGAAACTCAAAAAAGGTGACCTTGTGATCGTCATATCCGGTGAAGATAAAGGCAAAAAGGGTCATATACTCAGAGCCTTTCCCAAGACTGGAAGAGTGATAGTAGAAAAAGTCAACCTGATCAAAAAGCACGCCAAGCCTTCCCAAAGCAATCCCCAGGGTGGGATCATCACTATGGAAGCTGCCATTCATGCTTCGAATGTGATGCTCTTTAACGAGAAGCTGGATACGGTTAGCAAGCCTGTAATAAAGATTCAGGATGGCCGCCGGGTACGCGTTTGCCAAAAATCCGGTGACGAGCTGTAAACAAGGAGCGTATGTAAATGAACCGACTTAAAGAAAAATATAAGAGCCAGGTAATCCCTGCCCTTAGCAAACATTTTGGCTATAAGAACCTGCATCAGGTTCCCAAGCTGGTCAAAATAGTGGTAAGCATGGGCGTGGGAGAAGCCACTCAGAATAAAGCGATTCTGGATAGCGCAGTAAAAGATATACAACAGATTACCGGGCGGAAACCGTTGATTACCTCGGCCCGCAAGTCCATATCGAATTTCAAATTGCGTCAGGGCATGCCGATAGGCTGTAAAGTAACCCTGCGTGATGAAGTGATGTATGAATTTTACGATCGTCTTATCTCTATTACTATACCCAGGATTCGCGACTTTCGTGGCATCAAAACGAGTTCTTTCGACGGCAGAGGAAACTTCTCCTTTGGTCTCAAAGATCAGACCGTTTTTCCCGAAATCGAATATGATAAGGTGGATACCATCCGTGGGATGAATATCACCATCGTAACCACAGCTCAAACGGACGAAGAATGCCATAAGCTTTTGCTGGAGCTCGGCATGCCATTTGTCAGAGCAGAATAAGGAGATATTGTGGCCAAAAAATCAATGATTGTCAAGCAACAAAGAACTCCCAAGTTCAAAGTACGCAAGTACAACCGTTGCAAGATTTGCGGACGCCCGCGCGCTTATATGCGTCAATTTGGCATGTGCCGTCTTTGCTTCCGCAAGTATGCCTCCGCGGGGCAGATTCCCGGAATCACCAGAAGTAGCTGGTAAAACAAGGAGATATAAATGAGCGTATCTGATCCGATAGCTGATGCATTAACCAAGATCCGTAATGCATATCGTGCCGGACACTCGCAAGTGATAGTGAACCATAGCAAGATTATTGAAGCTTTGGTGAGAATCCTTGCAGAGGAAAACTTTGTAAATAGTATTCAAATATTAGACAAAGATCCGGAGCATAAATTCAATTACAAGCGTATATTAGTAATCCTGCGTTACACGAATGATGGACAAGCCGTGATGCAAGGATTGGTGAGAGTTTCTAAACCCGGAAGACGTGTTTACGTCAAAGCAGATAAATTGCCCAGCGTGTATAACAACACCGGCTGCGCCCTTATATCCACCAGTTCTGGTGTGATGGTGGACCGCGATGCCCGTTTACAACACGTGGGAGGCGAATATATCTGCCGTATTTGGTAGGAGGAAAGAATGTCCCGCATAGGAAAAGCACCTATCAAAATCAGCTCCGATCTTAATGTAACAATAGCCGACCAGATCATTACAGTCAAAGGCAAGCTGGGTGAGCTTAGCTACACCCTGATGCCCGGCATGAGTCTTCAGATGGAAGATGGCGTGTTGAACGTCCTTCGTGCCGATGACAGCAAAGATCAGCGTGCAGTCCATGGTCTTACGCGTGCTTTGATCCAGAATATGGTCACCGGTGTGACAGAAGGTTACAAAAAGACCTTACATATCTTTGGCACCGGTTACAGTTCCGAGAAAATTGGTCCCTGGCTCAGACTCACTCTGGGCTACTCACATGATATTATGCTGCGCATCCCCGAGGGCCTGAAAGTGGAGTCTGAAGCGGTTCCGCGCTCCAAGGGCGGCCGCAGTGACTTTACCAGTATTATTACCGTGGAAGGAATAGACAAACAGATGGTCGGCCAGTTTGCCGCTGAAATTCGCTTTTGCCGTCCTCCGGAAAATTACAAGGGTAAGGGAATCCGTTATCATGACGAATACGTTGCCATCAAAGCCGGTAAAGCCGGAGCTTAATAAGAGGTAATGAAAATGATAAAATCGATTACAAAGATAAAAAATGATTTACGCAAGCGCCGCCGTGCTGCAATCCGCAAACACCTTTCCGGTAGCAGCGAGCGTCCCCGCCTTGCCGTTTTTCGTTCAAATAAGAACATTTATGCGCAGATCATCGATGACAGCAAGGGTATTACCTTGGCCTCGATGTCTTCCAAAGCCAAAGATTTTGCACCAGGAGAAGCCAAGACCAAGACAGAGATCAGTCACGAAGTTGGCCTCATGCTGGGTAAGAAGGCCTTGGAAGCCGGAATCCAAGCCGTCGCCTTCGACCGTGCCGGATACAAATATCATGGCAGAGTGAAAGCTCTGGCTGAAGGTGCCCGCAAAGCCGGGCTCGATTTCTAAGAATAGGAGGATAGCTTGAATTATCAACACAGACAAAACCCCGAAGAAGAAAGACTGGTAGAAAAAATCATCGATACCAAGCGCGTGTCTAAAGTGGTAAAAGGTGGACGTAACTTCTCCTTCACCGCCATAGTAGTGGTGGGAGACAAAGAAGGCAACGTCGGCGTGGGCAATGGTAAAGCAAATGAGATCGTGGATGCGATCCGCAAAGCCAAAGAAAGAGCCGTGAAAAACATGTTTCACGTGCCGATAGTAAAAGGCACCGTGCCTCATGAGATCGTAGCCCGTTTTGGCGCCAGCCGTGTGATGATCAAACCGGCATCCCCCGGAACCGGAGTTATCGCCGGAGGTACCACTCGCGCCATCTTTGAAGCTGCCGGCATCGAAAATATTCTCTGCAAGTCCCTGGGGTCAAACACCCCTACAAACGTGGTGAAAGCTACCATTCATGGACTCAAATCCATGCGCACCATCGCGGATGTAGCCCGTCTGCGCAACAAGAGTATAGCTCAGCTTACGGGACGAGAGCCAAAAGAGGATAAGAATGAAGAAGCTTAAAGTCACTCTCACACGCAGCACTATAAATCGTATAGAATCCCACAAACGGATTGTCCGCTCTTTGGGTCTGAGAAAGCTGAATAGCAGCCGAATCCACGATGACAATCCAGTAATCCGTGGTATGATCAATAAGGTATCATATCTGCTAAAAGTAGAAGAACTGCAGGGAGAATAAGCATGTTGACACTGAATAATCTCGGTAAACCTGCTGGAAGAAAGAACAAAAAGCGCCTTGGTAAAGGCCAGGGTTCGGGCTGGGGAACACAGGCCGGACGCGGTCACAAGGGAAAGAAATCCCGTTCCGGTGGAAACGTTCCTGCTTCCTTTGAGGGCGGTCAGATGCCCATACACCGTCGTCTGCCCAAGCGCGGGTTTAAGAATATCCACCGCGTAGAATATCGCATTTTCAATCTCGCTGTCTTGCAGGGATTGGATGAAAAAGAATATGACATTATCAAGCTCGAAAGCATGGGTTTGATCCCTTCCAAGGGTCAAAAAGCCAAAGCTCCGGTCAAAGTACTTGCCGGAACTACGGAAGAATTCACCAAAGCCGTTCACATAAAGGCAAACGCCTTTTCTAAAAGCGCCAAAGCGCTGATCGAAAAGAACGGCGGTAAGGCGGAGGTAGTTTAGTTTGCTTAAAACAGTAACAAACATGTTCCGGATTCCGGACCTGAAGAAAAAGATCCTGTTCACAGCGCTATTTCTGGTTCTGTACCGGATGGGCAGTTTCGTGCCCATTCCCGGTGTAGATGCTGGCGCTTTGCGGGCTTTCTTTGAAGGCGCCAAAGAGGGGGGAAATACCCTGTTTGGTCTGCTTGATCTCTTCGTGGGCGGGAATTTTGAACGTGCTTCGGTATTTGCCCTGGGAATTATGCCCTACATTACTGCCTCGATCGTGATTCAGCTTCTGGGCAGCATAGTTCCTTATTTTGAAAAGCTTCGTAAAGAAGGTGCGGAAGGCCAAAAAAAGCTGAATCAGATCACCCGTTATGGAACCGTGGGATTGGCTGCTTTCAATGCTATTACTATCACTATATGGCTTAGCAATCTTTCCGGAGGAGTGGTTGCCGCTCCTGGAGTTCTATTTCATTTTACCGGAATAATCACCCTGATTACGGGTACTATGATAGTGATGTGGCTGGGTGAACAGATCACCGAGCATGGCATCGGCAATGGTATCTCTTTGATCATCTTTGCCGGGATCATCGCCCGTTATCCGGAAGGCTTTATCCGCATGTTCCAAAAGGTCGCTGCCGAGCCCACCTATGCCTGGAAGGCTGTATTTGCCATCCTGCTGATGGTGGCGGTTACCGCTGCGGTGATCTTTGTTACAGAAGGCACGCGCAAGATTCCGGTACAATATGCAAAACGCATAGTTGGCCGTAAAGTGTATGGCGGACAGAGCACTTACATCCCCTTGCGGGTAAATACCGCTGGTGTGATTCCCATTATATTTGCTCAAAGCGTATTGATGTTTCCAGCTACCATCGCGGCGTTTTTTGGTACTGGCGGCGGCTTTTGGGTAACTCTTCAGCGCTGGTTATCTCCCGGAGCAGCGCTATATACAGTGTTATATGTAACCCTGATTATCTTCTTTGCCTATTTTTACACGGCCATAGTACTGAACCCCACTGAGATGGCTGAAAACATGGTGAAGTATGGTGGTCACATTCCGGGTAAAAAACCGGGGAAGAAGACGGCTGAGTATATCAATAAAGTACTTACCCGCATCACTCTGCCCGGTGCAATATTCTTCGCTTTCGTGGCACTTTTGCCCGAAATCATGAGCCACCGTTTTGATCTGCCGTTCTATTTTGGTGGAACCGGTCTGATCATCGTGGTAGGTGTGGCGTTGGATACTTTGCAGCAGATTGAGTCTCACCTGGTAATGCGTCATTATGACGGATTCATGAAGAAAGGTAAGCTTCGCGGACGTAGCAGATAACATGATCTATCTAAAATCGCCCTCTGAAATTACCAAGATTCGCAAAGCGAGCCAGGTTATCGGTGAGCTATTGGATGCAATATCGGCAATGATATCCCCCGGGGTTTCTACCTGGGAACTGGATAAATATGCCGAGAGCTTCATCCACGAACGTGGCGGCAAACCCGCCTTCAAGGGATACAAGATTGCCGGGCTGAAACCCTTTCCCGGAACTCTGTGTACATCGCCAAACAGCTGCATTGTGCATGGTATCCCTTCCAAAAAAGTAATACTGAAAGAGGGTGATATCATCGGCATTGATGTCGGTGTAATCAAAGACGGATTTTATGGAGACGCAGCACGTACCTACGCTGTGGGACAGATCAGTGCAGAGGCAAGCAGATTGATGGAAGCCACCCGCACTGCCCTATTTAAGGGAATCCAGGCTGCGGTAGATGGGGCCCGGGTGGGAGATATCTCCCATGCGATAGGCTCTTATATCGCCAGCCAGGGATACTATCCTGCGGATGACCTTACCGGCCATGGAGTGGGACGCATGCTGCATGAAGACCCGCAGATCCCAAATTCTGGCAAAGCGGGATACGGTCCGCGCTTGCGAGCTGGAATGACGCTGGCGATCGAACCTATGGTAAATATCGGCACAAACCGTGTCATTGAAAAGGGCTGGGAGTTCTTTGCTGCAGATGGCAGTTTATCTGCGCACTACGAACACAGCATCCTGGTGACCGATGCCGAAGCAGAGATACTTACAAAAGCGTAAGGGAAGGATGATTCATGAGTAAATCTGGCGTGATCGAAGTGGAAGGCGTAGTTACTGAAGCCCTTCCAAATACTACTTTTCGCGTTGAACTGGAAAATGGCCACGAGATATTGGCGCATTCCTCCGGTAAAATGCGTATGCACTATATTAGAATCCTGCCGGGAGACAAGGTTAAGGTGGAGCTATCTCCATACGACCTCACCCGCGGCAGAATTACTTACCGATATAAATAAGAGAATTGCCATCCTGATACAGGAAAAGCAAGGAGATAACAATGAAAGTCAAAGCATCAGTTAAGATAATCTGCAAAGACTGCAGAATTATAAAGCGCCACGGCGTTATTCGAGTTATCTGCAGCTCAAACCCTAAACACAAACAGAGACAGGGTTAACGAAGGAGGACCAACTTGGCACATATTGCAGGTATTGAAATTCCAAGGACGAAGCGACTCTTTATTGGTCTTACCTATATCTATGGTATCGGCAGAAGCCGCGCCATTCAGATATGCGAAAGCGCTAATATCGACTATCAGAAGAAAGTCGCTGATCTTACCTTAGATGAAGAGAAAGTACTGCGCGAGATCATTCAAAATGACTACATCGTGGAAGGTACATTGAGAACCCAGATTGCCATGAACATCAAAAGGCTCATGGAAATTGGCAGCTATCGCGGAATGCGTCACAAACGCGGCTTGCCCGTGCGTGGACAGAGGACTCATACCAATGCCCGTACCCGCAAAGGCCGGCGTTCCAGCGCCATTAAGAAAAAGAAATAGGAGCATGAGTCATGGCTAGAAAAACTAGAGTAAAGAAAAAACGCGTACGCCTCTCCACTGATGAAGGATTGGTCTTCGTGCACTCCAGCTTCAATAATACGATTATCTCGCTTACGGATCGCTCCGGCAACGTTTTGGCCTGGAGTTCCGGAGGCAAGATCGGATACAAAGGATCCCGTAAAAGCACTCCTTTTGCCGCACAGATGGCCGCTACAGAAGTAGCTAAAATCGGCATGGAAATGGGTATCCAAAAAGTTGGCGTGATCGTGAAAGGTCCCGGAGGAGGAAGAGAATCTTCCATCCGTGCCATCAATGCAGCCGGCATCAAAGTAACCATGATCAAGGACGAGACCCCCATTCCACACAATGGCTGCCGTCCGCCCAAAACCAGAAGGATATAAGGAGAAATCATGGCTAAATATACCGGACCCAAAGCAAAACTATGCCGAAGATTTGGTGAAAACATCTTTGGCACCAATAAATACGACCGTATCCTAGGCAAACGTAAATACCCCTCAGGACAGCATGGAAGCAGGATGCGTCGCAAAATCTCAGACTACGGCATGCACCTGAAAGAAAAACAAAAATTGCGCCTCACCTATTGCCTTATGGAAAAGCAATTTAAGAATTACTTCGTCAAAGCCAATAAGGCCGGTGGAGTAACTGGTGATATTCTCTTGCAATTCCTCGAACGCAGGCTGGATAACGTAGTTTACCGCCTGGGCTTTGCCACCACCCGCATGCAGGCCCGTCAGTTTGTAAATCACGGCCATTTTATGGTCAATGGCAAGAAAGTAAATATCCCCTCTTTCCTTTGCAAAGAAGGCGATATCATCGAAGTGCGCCCCAAATCCCGCGGGATGAAGTTCATCGTGGACGCACTTGACAGCTCTGAAAGCACCTCACCTTATGGCTGGTTAACTATAGATAAAGAGAATATGCGCGGCAGCTTTGATAGCATTCCCGCCGCAAGTGAGATTCCGGTCACGGCAGACCTGCGTCTCATCGTCGAATTCTACTCCAAGTAACCCCCACAGGAGTTTGATATGATGTATCTTGAACCATTACAAATGCCAGAAAGCGTAGAGCAGGACAAAACAACCTACTCACGCAATTATGGTAGATTCGAAATAGGTCCGCTGGAACCGGGATTTGGAACCACTATGGGTAATACCCTGCGTAGGGTCCTTCTCTCTTCTATCCAGGGAGCTGCTGTTCGCTTTGTGCGGATCGAAGGTTTGCATCACGAATTTACCCCGATTCCAGGCACAAATTCAGATTATCTGGATCTGATCCTTAGAATTAAACAACTCGTGATCGAATCCTCTTCCGTAGATGAAAGCACCATCGTACTGGAACACAAAGGCAAAGGTATAGTTACCGCCAGTATGATCCAGGAAAATGCTCATGTCAAGATTATCAACAAAGACCTGTATCTACTGGAAGTTACCGAAGATATTGATCTGAAGATTGAAATGATCGTAGGCATCGGCCGTGGATACGTATCCGCAGACCGTCAGAATCCAGAAGGCAAATCCTTGGGATTTATTCCCATAGATAGCATCTATTCTCCGATTCTGAAAGTGAATTTCTCCGTGAGTCATCAGCGCGTAAAAGAACGTATGAACTATGACAAGCTGATCCTGGAGATTCATTCAAATGGCGCTGTAGAGCCCATGATAGCACTGTTTTTGGCCGCCAAAATCCTCAAGGATATGGCCGCTAAAATCAGTTTGTTTGAGACCGAACCCGAATATATTCGTGATATCGAGCTTGACCCCGATCTCGAAGAAAAAGAGCGCATCCTGCGCATGAGCGTAAAAGAAATCGAACTCACCGTTCGGGCTGCAAATTGCCTGAATCAGGCAAACATCGAGACCATCGGTGAATTGGTTGAAAAGACCGAAGCGGAAATGCTGAAATTCCGTAATTTCGGGAAGAAATCCCTCGAAGAGATCGTTCAAAAACTCAAAAAATATGATCTGGAACTGGGTATGGATGTACAAAGCATCTATAGCAAAATTAAAGAAGCCCGCAGCCGTGGCATCATCTCACCGGAGCCCATAAATCCTGAAGCGGAAATAGAAACCCCTAAGAAAAAAGCTCCTGCCAAAAAAGAAAAAGCTGCTACTGCCACCCCGCGTAAGCCAGTCCCCAGCCCCAAAAAGAAGGTGAAAAATGCGACATAGACTTGAAGGAAGAAAATTCGGACGTGAAACCGACGCCAGACGCCTGATGATGAGAAACCTCGTCAGGTCCATGGTAGAACACGGCCAGATAAATACCACCCTGGCCAAAGCCAAGGAAATGAGACGCTTTGTGGAACGCCTGATTACCTACGGAAAAAACGACACTGTCCATTCCCGTAGATTAGCCTACAGCGTTCTCGGCAATCGTGACCTGGTCAAAAAACTCTTTGACGATATAGCCCCTGCCTTTGCAGACCGCAATGGTGGCTATACCAGAGTGTTAAAAGCCGGTTTCCGTAAGGGCGACAACGCCCCCATGGCTATCATCCAATTCGTGGAAGAATCCACCATCAAACCCAAACACAAAGATAGCATCAAAACCGAAGAATTGAAAAAATAAAACCTGCATAGGTTTGAATATAAAAAACCGGTACCTTATGGTATCGGTTTTTTTGTTGATTGCGTCTGTCGATAAACTATAAAATGGGTTGCTAAATGCAAGGTTTCAGGCATTCCCCCATTTTACGATAGCCTGATTATGGACTGGTCAATCTTTGCTATCTGAAATATCGTCCCTACAGGACTCAAGCCATTGTTTATCTATAGCTTGTTATCTGAAATGGCGTCCCTTGGGAACTCTGGCCGTTGTGCAGCGTTGGTTTGCTATTTGAACTCACATGAAATGGATTTCTTAGGGATGATAATGAGAGCAAGATTTTTGTCCAAAGGTCTAAGTAACAAATAGTAAATGCGTAACAACATAAGGCGTTTGGACTCCAAAAATCAGTTTTCATGTAAAACGCCGTCCCAGGACTCAGATTTTGAAGAATATTCAGCCGGGATCATGAATCTTGATTGCCAAAGGTATGAACTGAAATACATAGACATAAATAAAAGCTATAATGCTATCAATGAATTCATTATCAAAATAGTGATTCAATATCTCGAGGGAATGTCTGGCAAGGTTTTGCTTGACAGAATCCAATCCGCATCATCTCATGCAGTATAACGTACTAAGTGCGTAATTCTTGGATTAAGAGGAGCTGGTGACTACAAAACATAGAATAATCTGCGGAGACAGCCGGAAGATGAGCCTCATTGACAATGAGTCGGTTCATCTGATCATAACTTCTCCACCTTATTGGCAGCTAAAGGACTATGGCACAAGTAATCAGATTGGGTTTCATGAAGATTACGAAAGTTACATAAATAGTCTGAATCTGGTATGGGATGAATGCTATCGCATCTTGCATCAGGGCTGTCGCTTATGTGTGAATATCGGAGATCAGTTTGCGCGGGCGGTTTATTACGGAAGATACAAAGTAATCCCCATCCGAACAGAGATTATCAAATGTTGTGAAAGCCTGGGCTTTGATTATATGGGTGCAATCATCTGGCAAAAGCAGACTACGATGAACACCAGCGGCGGGGGCTCTGTAATGGGTAGTTTCCCCTATCCCAGAAACGGAATCCTCAAGATTGACTATGAATTCATCTTGCTCTTCAAGAAGCTGGGGAAAGCCCCAAAGCCCACTATAGACCAAAAGCAAAAGTCAAAGCTTAGCAAAGAAGAATGGAATACATACTTCAGCGGTCATTGGAATTTTGGGGGAGTCCGTCAAGATGCCCACATGGCTATGTTCCCACAGGAGCTTCCCTCCCGCTTGATCAAGATGTTCAGTTTCTATGGGGAAACGGTTTGCGATCCCTTTTCAGGAAGCGGAACCACCAATCTGGCAGCCATGCACTTAAACAGAAATTCAATAGGCTATGAGATCAATCCCGAATACATTGAGGTTATCAAGAAACGGCTCTCACCCTCACAACGGGAGCTCTTTGACAATAAGATAGAGTTTCAGACCGATTCCGCTATATTTGACGCGGCTTCTCTAATCGCTTCTCTGCCCTACAGATTCTCAGACCCTCATAACTTAGATAAGAAAATAGACCCCAAGAACTTGCTTTTTGGATCCCGGATTGATACGAATACACCCAATCTATGTGACCGGAGCTTTCCAAGGGCAATAAAAAGGTAATAGTAAACCAAGAAGTGATCTCTGAGATTGAAGCTGAGGTCAGCCGCCTGAGCTTGCTCTAACGCCGCTGAATGCTTTAGCTTTGAACACGTAGCTAACTCGCTTTTAACTCGAGATGACTCGAAGCTTCGAGTGGACTCGAGTTAAACACAAGTTAAAATCAAATTGAAGGCAAAAGCTGTGTACCTGTATTTTTAGCTCAGATTATACAAGTGCCCTTCGTATTGACAGCTCATCTGATGATGTAGAGATAGCAAAGCTCAAAAGTAAGGTTTTTGCTTGACATCATGGGCAGATTTATTTCTCATGTTATCATATAATATACCAGACGAGGTATCAGATGGAATTAAAAAACCTGCAACTCAACTTTCCCGAGGATTGCAATATCATCTTGGGGCAGAGCCACTTTATCAAGACCGTGGAAGACCTTTATGAGGCTATGGTAAATAGCGTTCCCGGCATCAAGTTTGGCCTGGCTTTTTGTGAGGCCTCCGGGCCTTGCCTGATCCGCAAAGACGGCACAGATACAGCTTTGATCGAGATCGCAGTGGAAAATATGCGCAATGTCGCAGCAGGGCACAGCTTTATCATCGTAATGAGAGACTCTTTCCCGATCAACGTTTTGCCCGCAGTGAAAGCCTGCCGTGAAGTGGTAAATATCTTCTGCGCTACGGCAAATTCCGTGCAGGTGATAGTGGCGGAAACTCAGCAGGGACGCGGCATATTGGGCGTGATCGATGGCGCCTCTCCCAAGGGTGTGGAGCTGGATACAGATATCACACACCGCAAAAGATTCCTCCAGGATATCGGATACAAGCGCTGATGCGTCTATTTGTTGCCTTACAGCCTCCGCTCTCCCTGCATGCGGATATGGCCAAAGCCCTTGATGATTTGCAAAGAGTAAAGCACAAGGGGGTATCCTGGGTGGCTATGGAAAACCTGCATCTCACGGTGAATTTCATCGGCGAGGTGGCAGAGCACCGTGTAGATGCCCTCAAGAATCTGATCGCTGCCCAGGCTTCCAAACTCAAGGCTATCAGGCTAAAAGCTGAAGGGATAACCCTCTTTCCCAGCAAATATCCCCGTTTGATCTGGGTGCAGCTTTTGAGCGATGAAAAGGACCTGTATCTGCTGCATCGGCAATTGCTGAGCAGCATGCGTCAGCTGGGCATAGATGCCGATGCCAAGAAGCTGAAGCTGCATGTGACCCTGGGGCGGATCAAAGCCCAGCAAAGTCCGGAGTTTGAACGCTCTGTCCTGGCCTATGATTTCCCTTCTGAAGAACTTTATTGGGATACCCTCATCCTGTATCGCAGCACGCTGCGTCCTGAGGGCCCCAGATACGACATCATCGAACAATACAATCTAAAATATACGGAGGTATAATGCTGGATAAGAACAAAGCTGCATCCCTGAAAACCGCGATGTCTCAACTGGAGAAAAGGTTCGGCGTGGGTACTCTCATGCGTCTGGGCGACAAACCCTACGAAGCCGTGGAAGTAATCCCCACCGGCGCTTTCAATTTGGATATTGCCCTGGGCATTGGTGGTATTCCCAGAGGTAGAATCATCGAAATATATGGCGCGGAAGCCAGTGGCAAGACCACCCTCGCTCTGCATATTGCAGCGGAATGTCAAAAACAAGGCGGCACGGTAGCCTTTGTGGATGCCGAGCATGCGCTGGACGTGTCCTATGCCAAACGCCTTGGCGTGCAAACTGATAACATGCTACTCTCCCAACCTGACGGTGGAGAACAGGCCCTTGAAGTTACCGAAACCCTGGTTCGCAGTTCTGCTGTGGATTTGATTATTGTAGATTCAGTGGCTGCATTGGTGCCCAGACAGGAGATCGAAGGCAATATGGGCGATAGTCATGTGGGTTTGCAAGCCCGGTTGATGAGCCAGGCTCTGCGTAAACTCACCGCCATAGTGGCCAAAAGCAATACGTCGGTGATCTTTATCAATCAGACCAGAATCAAGATCGGCGCGCCAGCCTTTGTGAATCCCGAAACCACCACCGGCGGAGTAGCGCTGAAATTCTACTCTTCCCTGCGCCTGGAAATCCGCTATGGCGGTGCCATCAAAGACACCGGAGCCGACAATCAGATTATCGGCGCCCGCACCAAGGTGAAAGTAGTGAAAAACAAATTTGCCCCACCTTTTAAAAACGTGGAATTTCCCATCATCTTCGGACAGGGAATCTCGCATCTGGATATCCTGCTGGATATGGCTGTGCAACACGATATAGTCAAGAAAAGCGGCTCCTGGTATGCATATAACGATGAAAAGCTCGGCCAGGGTGCGGAAAAGTCCAAACAGTATCTCACCGACAATCCTAAACTGATGGCAGAGATAGAAGAAAACCTGCGTAAAAAAGTTACTCCGGAAGAGTTCACCGATCCACCAGTTCACGATGAAGCTGAAATACTGGAAGAAAAGTGAAGCTTCGGCTTATCTAAGCCTGAATGACGAGATTTGGGGGGTTCTGAGCAATAGAACCCTCCGAAGGCTTTATCCCTTGGCCAGTGAACTGGAGGTTTCCGAGACCGAAGCCCAAGAGCTGATCTCCAGGCTGGAAAAGAAGGCCTGGGCACAGATCACTGAATATCTGGCCAAAGCAGAACATAGCGAACATCAATGTCGCCAGTATCTGGGACGTAAAAATTACCATAATAGCATCATAGACAAATGCATAGAGCTTTGCAAAACCAAAGGCTATCTGGATGATGCCCGCTTTTCTGAGATCCTCATCCGCAGCTTGCTTGAGCGAGGCAAAAGCACTCGTGCCATTAGCGAAAAGCTCTATGAACAGCGCATCCCTGCTTCCCTCTATGAGCCCATCCTGCAAGAACTTCAAGATCCCGAGCAAAGCCTTGAGCTCTTAAAACAGCAAATCCAGAAGCTGCTGTTCCGTCACCGTGAGCAGGAGCCCTGGAAAGCCAAAGAGAAGGTCTTTGCCTCCCTTTTCCGCAAGGGTTTCCCTCTGGATGATATTACCAGGGCCTGGGATGATCTTGCCCTGTGAATTTGAGGCTATTGTGATGAAACTTTGGTTTTCCACAGTTCCCCTTTTTGCGCTGATTTTGCTGGCCTCCTGCGCCTATCAGGGGGTGAATGAATATCCTCTGGATTCTGCCTATCCTGCTCCTCAGGATTTGGTGCCCAAGATGAACGAACTGGCCGGCCACCATCCCGGACTCCTGCTGCATCGCATTATCGGCTTTACTAAAACTGAATATCTGCCTATCCATGCCATAGAGCTGGGCAGGGGGCAGCGGAATATCCTGATTATCGGCCAGCATCATGGCGACGAAATGCTGGGTGTGGCCCTGGCCTTTCAGCTCTTTGAAAGCCTGAGTGAACGCTATCACAAAGATGACAGGGTGCAGGAATTGCTGGATGAATACAAACTCTGGATCGTGCCCAGCCTGAATCCGGAAGCCTGGCGCCTGGTGAGTGATGGGCAGGCCAGAACAAAGCGGAAAAACAACCGTGATACGGATGGCAATGGCAAGCTCGATATCCGCACCGATGGGGTGGACTTGAACCGCAACTATCCTGTGTTTTGGGATATCGATACCGAGACAGACCATCTAAGCCCTTTTTACAAAGGGCCCCATCCCGCTTCGGAGAAGGAGATTCAGGCCATCATCGCTTTGGGACGCAAGATCAAGTTTGACCTGGCCATATTCTATCATTCTTCCCTCACCGGAGCCTTAAGTGAGACTATCTTCCTGCCGGCTGTAGCAGAGGCTGATGAGGAATTTCAGGCTTTACAAAGCCTTGCGGAATTCTACGCACAAAATGTTCCCCGGGATTACCTGCCCGGTAATTACTTTCTGCACAAAAACAGCACTTCCAAAGTGGGCAATGCCCGCAATTTCTTCTATCACAGCCTGGATGTGCCTGCCATGTTGATCGAGATTGGCGGAGTAAACAAAACAGGGCAGAGCATCATCCATCCTCCCGGTAAGATGGTCAGGCGTATAGTCATCCGTCATGAAAACTCTCTGCTGAAGACCCTGCAGAGGATGCGAGAGCTTTAAAGCACTATTCCGGATTGCAGGCGTCTCGCCTGCACTGGCGGCGCTATCCCGACCCCTAAAATACATATGGTCAGGCGTATAGTCATCCGTCATGAAAACTCTCTGCTGAAGACCCTGCAGAGGATGCGAGAGCTTTAAAGCACTATTCCGGATTGCAGGCGTCTCGCCTGCACTGGCGGCGCTATCCCGACCC
>Ga0265293_10005173_pt1 | contig 22085 bp, 16 predicted proteins | sample Munlanlewell138R_FD_192505 | JGI IMG/M metagenome (GOLD analysis project Ga0265293, IMG submission 192505) | Leachate microbial communities from a municipal landfill in Southern Ontario, Canada - Leachate well 138R | ecosystem: Engineered > Solid waste > Landfill > Unclassified | place: Canada... | reverse complement strand
GTTCCAGGCATCACGCCTTACTTCGGGCCAGCTGGCCAGATAAAACAGCAGGTCGGTGTTTTGTGCATCTCGGCTCCAAACAGGGAAACGCAGGTCATAACAAATCAGCGGGCGAATGCGCCAGCCCTTAAGCTCAACCACTAGTTGTTTGTCGCCCGGATTGAAACGGGTGTGTTCACCAGCCATGCGGAACAGGTGGCGCTTGTCATAATACTCATGGCTGCCATCGGGGCGTGCCCAGATCAGCCGGTTGCGGTAGTCGCCCTCGCCGGCTTTGATGGTCAAGGTGCCGCACACCACCGCATTCAGACGCTTAGCCTGCGCCAACAACCATTGGGTACTGGGGCCGTCAGCCGCTTCTGCCTGCTCGGCGGAATCCATGCTGAAACCGGTATTGAACATTTCTGGCAGCAAGACCAGATCAGCATCCTGTACCTGCTGCAACAAACGGTCAAAGTTACGTAGGTTGATGTCGGTATCAAAACGGGTGACCGGTGCTTGCACCAGTGCCACACGCAGATCTTCCCGCTCGGCTAGATTGCACATAAAAGTTCTCCTGCCCGGTTCAGGGTCTCGGGGGTTTTGGCAAAACACAGCCGCAACCAGTAACTGTTGGCCGGTGGCTCACGATAAAACACCGACAAGGGGATGCTGGCAATGCCTTTCTCAATGGTCAACCAGTGCGCCATGGCAACGTCGTCCAGATCATCACGAATGGCGCGGTAATCCACCAGCTGAAAATAAGTGCCGGGCGAAGGTGTATAGGCGAAGCGCGAGCTGTTCAGTGCCTGACACAGCTGGTCACGCTTGGCCTGATAAAAGCTGGCCAGCTCGTCAATATGCTGCGGCTGCTCCTGCATAAAATCAGCCAAAGCCAACTGTAACGGTGTTGGTGCACAGAAGCTGACGAACTGATGTACCTTGCGTACTTCACTGCTCAGGTTCGGCGGGGCCACCAGATAACCGGTTTTCCAGCCGGTGACATGAAAGCTTTTGCCAAACGAGCTGACTACACAGGCGCGGGCATACAACTGTGGATGCGCCAGCACGCTGTGGTGTTGTTGACCATCAAATACCAAGTGTTCATACACTTCATCGCTGAGAATATAAATGCCCCGCTCTTGCGTCAACCGCGCCAGCTGGTCCAGATCTGCTTTACTCAGTAAGGCGCCGCTGGGATTATGTGGACTATTGATAATCACCATGCGGGTTTTGTTGCTCAGCGCAGCGGCAAAGGCATCCCAGTCGTAAGTAAATTCGGCACTCAAAGGTACATGTACGGTTTGCCCGCCAGCCAGTCGTACGGATGGCTCATAGCTGTCATAACAGGGATCAAAAACGATCACTTCATCGTCGGGTTGCACCAATGCCTGAATGGCACAGAATATCGCCTGCGTCGCACCCGGCATAATGGTGATTTCCTGATCTGAACAAACACTGATCTGATAACGACGCTGGATCAGGGCTGCCACCTGCTCACGCAAGGCCTCTATGCCGGTCATCGGCGCATACTGGTTGGCATCGGCCATGACATGCCGGGCCAATGCTTCTTTTAACGCCAGCGGAGCGGGAAAGTCGGGGAAACCCTGCGACAAATTCAGCGCATCATGCTGCTGCGCCAGCGCCGACATCTGGCTGAAAATGGTCAGGCCCACGTTGGGCAGTTTGCTGTTCATCTCTGGGTTTCCTTGGTGCTGTTAGATTATTGCGCCGGATAACAAAGAGATGAATTGTGCCATATTCCTGCCCACAGATTCTGTAAAACCGGCCGCCTCTCCTCTAGCTTGCCAGTATATGCGGAGACGGTTTTTGACTTTCTTCCATAAACAAAAACAGCCCTGCCAGCAACACTGACAGGGCTGTTGTGCAGAACTAACTCAGGCCAATTGCAAGCCAACAATTCCGGCAACAATACAGGCGACACCAATAATGCCCTGGCGTCCCAGCCGGGAGTTGAACAGGTATCGGTCTAGCGCCACCGTACCCAGCACACCCAGACTGCCCCAGGCTGAATAGGCCACGCTAAGCGGCACATAGCGCACGACAATGCTTAGCAGGACAAACGCCAGAATAATCAGCAGCAGCCCAGTTACGCCCCAAACACGGCGCTGAAAACCTTTTGAGCGTTTGAAACAGTAGTTGGCCACCAGATCAAGGGAGACCGAGCCAATCAGCAGGGTGACAGGAAAAATCATGCCTGTACCCTCCCGCCATCGCTTTCCTGTTCGCTTTCTGCACCCTGATCAAAGGTGACCAGCAGCAAGCCGAACATCATCAGGCCAATGGCACATAGCTGTCCGATGCTGAGATATTCGCCAAACAGCAGCATACCGGCCATGGCAATCAAGAACAGACCTGCACCCTCCCAAACGGCATAGGACACAGCCAAGGGGATATGCATCACTGCACGGGAAAACGCATACATGGACAGGGAAATCATCACTGCCATGAACAGATAACCCAGCACTGGGGAGTGGGTTGCGGCATATTTCATGCCAATGGTGCTGGCCACTTCGGCAATTACAGCCAAAGCCAGCATGATCCAGTAGTACATCTTCGCCTCTCCGGCACTGCCATCAGGGGCAATGCGCCAGGGATGCTCTGAAAAAACACTGCACATGTAGCAGAGTTGCTGTACCGCTTCAGGTACGAATTACATGGTTCTTGCGTGGCAAGAAAGTGCTTTTTGAGAGATTCCTTGTGTCTGAAATAATTGATTCGGGCGGGTCTTGCTGCCCGGAAGGTTACAGACCGGAAAGAACGCTAACGGCCACTACGCCATTGGCTATCGAAGAGATATGGAAAGGTGGAACGGGTGACAACTGCTTGTAAAATAAGCATAAAGCCTCTGGGGCTGCCGAACATGCACAGATTATAACATAACTAGCCATTTTTTCGGGGAGAAAATGTCCTCAGCACTTCATCATTCAGGAGCCACTTCAGCCGCGGGCCGAGAAAGCGTAGCAGCAGTAGTCGGCGCAAACATCCGTCGCGGCTAAAGCCGCTCGTACAGAAAGCAGCTCCTGCCCTGCACATTGATAATGTAAGACTGAATTCAGACTCGAGCAGTGCAAGGGCGTAGCAGCGAAGGTCGGCGCAAACACCCGTCGCGGCTAAAGCCGCTCGTACAGAAAACAGCTCCTGCCCTGCACATTGATAATGTAAGACTGAATTCAGACTCGAGCAGTGCAAAGGCGCAGCAGCGAAGGTCGGCGCAAACACCCGTCGCGGCTAAAGCCGCTCGTACAGAAAACAGCGTTAGCTGCCTCTAGAAGTTGCGCCGGTAAAACAGGTCAATCGAGTTGGCCAGCCCGCTGGCGGCATCCAGATACAGGCGGCGGGTCAGTTTGTAACGCAGGCCCAACGTATTACCCGGCTCAAACACACCCACCCCATAACGCAGGCTGAGACGTTCGGTGATTTGCCCGCTAGCCACCACGCTGGTCGAATGACCACTGCCTTCGCTTTCTAGCTGAAAGTCTTCAATGCCAAGGCTGTCGGCCAGCTTTTGTGTCACCGGTAATGCACCCATCAGGCCCAGACCAATGGCAGCTTCAGCCATCAGGTTGCCCTCATCACCGCCACTGCCCAGCGGCTTGCCCAGCAACAGCCAGGACATCGCTTGCTCTTGCGCCATGGGTGGCTCGGAGAAGATCTGGGCTTGCGGCTGCTCGGCCAAGCCGGTAATACGCAGACCTGCAGTGACATCACCGGTCACCCGTACCGCTTCAATATCAATATAGGGCTGGGTCAGCGGGCCGGAAAACACCAGTCGCGCCCGGCGCAGGTCAAGCTTTTGTCCATAGCTGCGAAAGCGTCCGTTTTTCAGCTCCAGCACACCACGACCAGACATGTTGTCGGCAATCAGCAAATTGCCCTGCACATCTGAGGTCAAACCAAAGCCGCTGAATTTCAGACGCTCACTACCGACATCAATTGCAATATTCATGCGCACATTCAGGTCAGGCTCCGCTGCTTCACGTCCAACCACCACTGCGTCACTCGACACACTAACCGAATCCGGCGGCAGTTCGGGAACGGTAATACTACCGCGTGGCACCGAGATGCTGCCGGTGACCGCCAACCCTTCATCGTCATATTGAATCTGTAAATTGGGGGCAATTTGCAGGTCGGCATAGGGCTGCACATACACTGGTAAGTCCTGACCTTTAATGCTCACTGCCGCATGTAATTCCTCGCCCCAGCTGACTCCTCCGGCCAGACTGGCTTGCCCATTGTCGCCGCTGCGCCAGCTGCCATCCAGTTTGGCCTGCTGACCGGCAATACGGATAGCCAATTGCAATTGCTCCAGCGTGACCGGCAGCATGCCACCACCCACTTGCCCGTCCGACAGCAGAATTTCACCGTTAATGTCTGGCCGCAACAATGTACCGCCAATTTGGCCTTGTCCTTCAATACCGCCACGCAAATGCTCAAGATCTGCGACAAAACCATGCAGGGCATTCAAATCCAGTTGACGCAAAGTAAAACTGCCCTTGAGCGGTTTGCTATCGGGGCGCGGATCAATACTGGCCTGCACCAGCAGCTGCCCTTGTTCTGCCCCTTGCAGCTCGATGCGGGTATTGATCTGCTGTGGCAACAAGTCGGCCTGAACAGCCAATACGTTCCAGGCAAAACGTTCGCCCTCCTGCTCCAGCAGTAACGCGCCCCGGCCTGCATCCAGCAGGATTTTCCCCTGCAAACCTGCTTTGCCTTCATTCAGCAGCAGCTGGCCATTCAGACGACCCTCCATTGCCAGCCCGCTGGACAACCATGGCTGCAAGCTGGCAAGGGAAAATTCTTGCAAGCGGTAGTCCAGTTGCAACTGTGGCAACAATTGTTGCTGACCAGTGGCACACAAGCGGCCATGCTCGCTACGCAAACAGTGCGCGGCCAGCCGGGCATACTTTTCATGTAGATAATCAATGGCCAACGGCTGTTCCAGTGTCCACTGCTGGTTTTCCAGCGCCACCTGTAATTGTTGTAGCTGGCCTTGCCAGTGCAGCTGATCCGGCTGCAGGCTACCGCTCAACTGCAAGTCCGCATTGGCCAGCGGCCCTTTCAGCTCAAGCGTCAATTGGTGCTGACCGAGATCACCACCAGCTTTAAGCTGTAACTGACCCAGCTGCTCATCAGCGCTGGCCAGTCCACGCGCCGACAGGTCCAGGCTTCCACTATTTCCCTGACGCAAATTGCCGGTTAACTTCAGGTCGCGAATACGCTGACCTTCAAAGGCAATACGGCTGCCATTCAGCTGAATGTCGGCATCCGGCTGCTCCAGCGTGCCGCTCAATTTGATCCGGCCTTGCAAGCGACCTGCTGCACCGGGTTGCAGCTGATCGAGCCTGGGCAGGGCCAGACTCAACTCGCCGGCCAGACGCTCGTCCAGCTGCACCTGCCCGTGAATGCGGTTGTCACCGAGACGAATATCCAGCTCGGGCAATTGCCAGTGTTCACCTTGTGCATTAACACGCACACTGGATGCCAGTTTCTGCTTACGCAACTGACCGTTTAACTGCAGTTCGGCGGTCAGCTTCAGCTGTTCAGCCAGCTCGCCACTGCTGCGTACATGCCCATCCAGTGTGCCGGGCCAATCAGCTACCCAGTACGCCGGGTTGAGATCCTTGATGTCCAGAGTGCTGGCCCAGCTAACCGCTTTATCCCAGCTCACTTGCGCTCCGCCCTGCACCTGCCCGCTGCCTGCGATAATTTGCAACGGCTGAACTTGTACCTGATTACTGTCGCCTTGCAGCTGGCTGTCCACACTGAACGGCCCTGCTGGCCCCTGCATACTGGCCTGAACCTTGCCCTGATAATGTTCATTGGCGTAATCGAACTGCAAGCGTGCGCTGTCTACGCTTACCGGCGCTTCATCCAGCCCGGCAAAGTGCTGCCAGGGAAACTGTTCAATACCAACAGTGGCATTCGCTCGCAGATCATCAGCCCAGCTGGCTTTGGCTTGCAATTCCATATATCCCGGTCCGCTCGTTGCTGCCAAAAGCAGCTGCTCAGCCTGCACAGACAAAGTATCAGCTTGCCCCCGCGCTGTAAGCGTGAAAGCCTCCTGCTGCGCCTGCAAGGCGGAATCCAGCTGCCAGGTAAAGCCCTGCTCCAGACTGCCATCTGCCGACAGTTTGAGGTTTTCCACAGCAAGGCCTTCCGGCAGCACCTTTTGCAGCTCCAAACGGGTCAGAGCCAGCTGCACACTGGCTGGCAACGAGGCCAGCAAAGGCTGCGTTTGCCCGGTCAAACTGCCAGTTACAGCACCTGAAAAACTGCCGCTAAAGTTGATTTGTCGCTGTAGCTCACCGTCCAGTTCCAGCCGGAGTTGCTGTGTGCCCAGATCAGGCAACTCCCCCCCAGCCTCCAGCAACAGCTGCAATGGCCAGTTTTTATTCAGCTGCAACTGACCACTCAGACTGGCATGGTAAGCATCATAATTCAGCGACAGGGCTTGCAGTTCAAGCTGATTGCCGTCTGCGCTGGCCACCAGGTTCAAGTCCCGCAACAATGGCTCGCCATTCAGGCGCAACTCACCAATCGCCAGCTGGCCAACCTTCACACTCACCGGCAAGCTGATGTCGGGCAGCAACACATCTTGTGGCGGCTCGTCGGCAGTTTCTTCAACCGTACTCAGCTCCAGGCTCAGGCTCTGTACTTGTAGCTGCTCCAGACATACTGCACCACGCCACAAACAACCGGCATCCAGAGTCATTGCCACCTGACTCAATTCAGCCCGAGTCTCCATATCCTGCCATTCCAGCCGCTCAGCTTGCCATTGGCCCAGCAAGGCACCTTGATAATTTTCAACAGTCAGGCCCGGTACCCGCTCCAGCAGCCAGCGGCTGCCGCTGTCAGTAAACAACAAGCCCACCGCACACATCGGCAGCAAGATGAGCAGGCCTAGCGGCAGCAAAACCCACAACAGAATACGGCGTGTACGCGTCATAGCTCCGGCCCCATGGAAAAGTGAATGCGCCAGCCCCGGTCATCATGCAGGGCGTGAGCCAAGTCCAGCCGCAATGGCCCAATCGGCGAAACCCAGCGAATACCACCACCCACACCAACCTTCATGGCATCGGTCAGGCTGTCGACGGCATTACCCCGGTCCACAAAACCGGCAACCCGCCAACTGCCGGCAAATTGATATTGGTATTCGAGGCTTTGCGCCACCAAATAGCGGGCACCCACCCGGTTACGGTACTCATCCCGTGGCGACAAGCTTTGGTAATCATAACCGCGCACACTCTGGTCTCCCCCAGCGAAAAAACGCAGGGACGGTGGAATCACCGAAAAATTATCCGTCGCAACTGCTCCGATTTCGAGCCGTGCCAGTATCCGGTGTTTGTCGGCCAATGTGGTCAGACCCTTGGCCACTGCGCTGGCATGCACGACGTCGGTATCAGAAAACACACTGCCCGAACCGGCACTGACATCTGCCTGCAGACGATAGCCCCTGCTGGGATCCATGGGTGAGTCACTGCTCAATTTGGCAAAGCCGATGCTGGGCAATAAAAACGTACTTTCCCGGCTGCGTCCGCCACGATCATAATCATAGCGCTCGTCTTCCCAGCGCAAGCCAATGGTGCGCTGCCAGTCACTGCCTACCTGTTTACGCCACTGGGCACCCCAGGTCAGGCGCTCGCTGCGAGTATCTTGCAGATCTTCACGCTGATAACCTGTGACCAGTCGCAGCTCGTCCGATAGCGGTGAACTCAGCGGAATGGCGTACCAGGCGCTGACGTTCTGCTTGGGCTGTGAAATTTCGCTGTCAAAACCCAGCCGATGACCACGGCTATTGACCCGGTGACGCTCCCAGCTGAAACGTCCGCGCGGCCCAACGTCGGTAGAAAAACCTGCACCCAGACCCAAAGTGCGCGGTTTGACTGGCTCCAGCCGTACTTGTACCGGAATGTCCAACGGACCGTCACTGCTGCCCGGCGCATCAACTTGTACACCAGCAAAGTAGCCGGTGTTTTGCAGGTTCTGCGACAGTTCGGCCAGCAACGCCGAATCATAGGGCGTGCCCTGTTTGAACGGTACCAGTGCCTCCAGCAACTGGGGACTGATTTTACCGGTTTCGGCAAATTCGACCGTACCCAAACGATAGCGCGGCCCGCTGTCATAATGCAGCTCAATGTCCGCAGCCTGTGCTGCCGGATCAATCAGCAACTGATGTTTACTGAAACCACCAGAAAAAAAACCATAACGCAAACCTTGCTGCTGCAACGCGCTTTTTACTTCATCGTAGGCACGGTGGTTAAGCTGCTTACCGGGTTTAAGCCGCTCATCGCGCACTTTGAAAGCATCCATGTTCTGGGCATCACCGCTGATTCTGATATCAACCGTACGCAAACGCACCGGCTCACGCACCCGGATATGAACGCGCAATACGGGTGGCTCGTCGCCGGTCACTTCGGCACGATAGCGGTTGGCGTAATAACCCAGCGCTTCACCTGCTTGCCGTGCCTGCTGCACCGCACCGCTTTGAAAACGGCGTAAACTGGCAACATCATGTCCATCCAGACTGCCAATCAGCGCCGCTACGTTAGCATTCAGCGCCTTGTTTTCCGGTTTGCTGACCACTTCCAGCCGCGCTGCCCAGCCGCTTTGCGCCATCACCAGCAAAAACACATACAACAGGTGCCGTGTTAGCATATTGCACATATACACCCCATCTCCCGAATCACCGCGCAGCCTCCGGCTGTCTTTGTTGTTGCAGGATTGACGTCACCAATGAAGATCATATCTTTTAATATCAACGGCCTGCGTGCCCGCCCTCACCAGCTGGAAGCACTGATCGAAACGCATCAGCCGGATGTAATCGGCTTACAGGAAATCAAGGTGGCCGACGAACAGTTTCCGCATGAAATGATAAGCTCGCTAGGTTATCACGTTGAGCATCATGGACAGAAGGGCCACTACGGCGTGGCACTGCTGTCCAAACAGCTGCCAGAAAACGTGATCAAAGGCTTCCCGAACGATGATGAAGATGCCCAGCGCCGTTTTATCCGTGCCGATTACCGCGACAGCAATGGTCAGGTGATCACTGTCATGAACGGTTATTTTCCTCAGGGCGAAAACCGCAAGCACGAGACCAAGTTTCCCGGCAAAGTGAAATTCTATGCCGACCTGCAAAATCTGCTGGAAACCACCTATAACCCACAAGATGCACTGGTGGTGATGGGCGACTTCAACATCGCTCCCGAAGACAGCGACATTGGTATTGGTCCGGACAACGCCAAACGCTGGTTACGCACTGGCAAATGCTGTTTTTTACCGGAAGAGCGCGAATGGATGCAACGCCTGAAGGACTGGGGGCTCGTGGACAGTTTTCGCCATATGCATCCGGACACCGACAACCTGTTCAGCTGGTTTGATTATCGTAGCAAGGGCTTTGATGACACGCCCAAGCGTGGCCTGCGTATCGACATGGTGATGGCCAGCAGTGCATTGGTGCCACACTTTGCCGATAGCGGCATTGATTACGAGCTGCGCAGCATGGAGAAACCATCTGACCATGCACCCATCTGGCTAACTCTCAAGCCACGCTAACGTATGCAGCAGTCCCGGATACAGCTGGGTGACATGTCGGTCGGGTTTGTTTATCCGGTTGTCAACGCCCTGGCTACACTCGGTTTTGATGCAGCCGCCCTGCTAGAGCGCTTCGGCCTAACCGCAGCGCAACGGTCAGAGGCTGGCGCACGGCTATCCATTCCCCGTTATATGCGTCTGGGACATGCGGCCATTGAGCTTTGTGGTCGTCCTGACCTGGGCTTGCTGATCGGCCAGCACAGCCGGCTGGAACACTTTGCACTGGCTGGTGCCTGCGCTGCACAGGCACCTGATGTACGTTCAGCCATGCGTAACATGACACAATTTGAGCCACTGTACGCAAACAACTATCTGGGCCAAAGCAGTCTGCAAGACAGCCGTGACGGGGCCTGGATCAGTTTTTACTCCATTGCGCCATACAATGGTTACAACCGTTTTGTCGTGGATAGCGTACTGAGCAGCTGGTACAGCCACATGCAGCAAATCACCGGCCAGCCGATACAGCTGGAGCGGGTGCAAATCGAATACCCAGCGCCGCCCCATGCTTCCGCTTTCGAAGCAGCCTTTGCCTGTCCGGTTGAATTTTCTGCTCCGGCCAACCGTATTCTGTGCAAGCCGGCCATCCTGGCCATGAGCAATCCGTTGCACTATTCGCATAGCTGGCATGAGTTACAACAACTATGCCTGCAGCAGCTTGGCCGGTTACAGGCTTGCTCCAGCCTGTCAGAACAGGTGGTTCGCCTGCTGGGTCCCCAGCTGCGCCAAGGTGCGCCGGAGCTGTCCGCCATCGCCAGCCAGCTGCGATTACCCGTCTGGACCCTGCAACGACGCCTTGAAAGCGAAGGCAGCAGCTATCGTCAGCTGTTGCAGGAAACCCGTTATACGCTGGCCACCAGTTATTTGCGCGATACCCGCCTATCGATTGCTGAAATCGCCTGGCAACTGGGCTTTTCCTCCACAGAAGCTTTCCAGCGCGCCTTCAAGCGCTGGCAGGGACAAGCACCCGGCCAATTTCGCCGTCAGGGCATGACAACCGGCCACCAATAAAGCTGCAACTATCCGCCCCTGCTTGGAGCGGTTCGCCAACTCGCTGTACAATTCGCCCCTTAATTGCGCCTCACTCCTTTTTGCGGTTATTGAATGTCAGATTTTTTTGCTCCGTTGTTTGACTCGCTGGCACTGCATCCGCATTGGCTGGGTGCCAGCATTTTTTTTATTATCCTGCTGGAATGCACGGCACTGATCGGGGTGCTATGGCCCGGCGCAATTCTGGCTTTCTCCGCAGCATTACTGGCCGGGCAGGCCGGCCTCGGACTATGGCCGTTAGTGCTGTTGTCCTGGCTGGCCGCTTTTATTGGTAACGGCTACTCTTATTTGCTGGGTACCCGCCTGCAAGGTAACGCACGCAACCTGCCACTACTGCGCCAGCACCCACAATGGCTGGCACAAGCTGAAGTGCACCTGGCCAGCTATGGTGGTGTCAGCTTGCTAATCGGTCATTTCATTGGCCCGCTACGCCCCATGTTGCCACTGCTGGCTGGCATGCTGCGCATGCCTGGTACTCGTTTCATGCTGACCAACCTGTATATTTCTGCTATCTGGGGGTTTTCTGCCATGCTGCCCGGCTGGCTGGCTGGCACTGCATTAAACAGCGCACCTCCTGACGGCTTCTGGTTGCAAGCGAGCCTGCTGGCTGGCGCTTTTGCCTTGCTGGCACTGAGCGGGTTCTGGCTGGAAAAAACTGCCCGCAGACAACGCTACACACTGCTTGCGCTACTGGCCAGCCTGTTGCTGCTGATTCTGCTGGCTGGCTGGCCATGGCTGTCAACCTTTGATCTGTACCTGCAACAATTGATTCTTGGTCTATCCGGCCCGACGCTCGATAAAGTAATGCTGGTGCTAACCCAGCTGGGTGATGTAAAGCTACAAATCGTGCTCAACGGAACGCTATGCCTGCTGTTGTTGCTGTACCGGGCGCGCACTGCACTGATCTTTGCCGCTACCAGCCTGATGGGAGCAACTGTACTCAATGCAGTTCTGAAAAAACTGGTGGGCCGCATCCGCCCTGATCTGCTGCCAGAAGTGCTTGATGGCTATAGCATGCCTAGCGGACATAGCGTGCGGGCGTTTACCTTTTTTCTGGTGATCGCCATCTTGTTGGGGCTGGGCCGCCATGTCTATCTGCGCATAAGTCTGATTGCCCTGACCTGCATTCCTGCCGGTCTGGTCGCCTTTTCTCGTGTTTACCTGACAGCACACTGGCCGACCGACGTATTGGCTGGTGCCCTGCTGGCGATGTTCAGCTGTGCAGGCACGCTGGCCCTGATTAACCGCTACCCTCCCGCATCCGCACTCGGACACCGTTTCTGGCTGCTGCAAGGCAGCCTGTCCACACTGATTTGTGTGCTTTTTTTATTCTGGTCATTCGCTGCTGCTGCCAGCAAATATAATCTGCTTTGAGTACTGCTTTAATGTCTGCCCCTGCTTTTCGTCCGCGCCTGTTCACTGAATGGCGCGCTTTGTTCAAGCTTGCCATTCCCATTGTCATTGCCCAGTTGGCCAATACGGCCATGGGCTTTGTCGATACCATGATGGCTGGCCGCGTCAGCCCGGTTGATCTGGCTGCGGTGGCACTGGGCAACTCGATCTGGGTACCGGTGTTTTTATTTATGAGCGGCGTACTGATGGCCACCACGGCCAAAGTGGCGCGCGCTTTTGGTGCAGGTGAGACGAAACGAATCGGACCTCTGGTACGTCAGGCTTTGTGGCTGGGCCTGCTGCTCGGCAGCTTGCTAGCGATACTGATGTGGAACGCCGACCCCCTGTTGCACCTGCTGGGGGTTGACCCGCAGCTGACCTCGCTGGCCATGGGCTATTTGCGCGCTGTCGCCTGCGGGTTTCCCGCGGTCGGCCTGTACATTGTCCTGCGCTGTTACAGCGATGCCCTGGGGCGTACCCGGCCCAGCATGGTCATCAGCCTGATCGGCTTGCTGATCAATATTCCTGCCAACTATATACTGATTTACGGCAAGCTCGGCCTCCCCGCCATGGGCGGTGTTGGCTGTGGCTGGGCGACGGCTCTGGTGATGGTCTGGATGATGCTGGCAATGTTCTGGTGGGTACGCTGGGCGCCCTACTATCGTGAGCACAACATATTTGCGCGTTGGGAGTGGCTACGCAAACAGGAACTCGGCGCACTACTGGCGCTCGGTCTGCCGATAGGGATTTCCATTTTCGCCGAAGCCAGCATCTTTTCAATTATCGCCCTGCTGATTGGCGGGCTGGGTGCCAATACCGTGGCAGGACACCAGATAGCCCTTAACTTCAGCTCTCTGGTCTTTATGCTGCCCTACTCATTGGGCATGGCCACTACAGTGCGGGTTGGACAGGCGCTGGGAGCCGGACGCCCGACAGAGGCCAGTTTTGCCGCCTGGGTAGCAATGGGGACAGCCCTGCTGCTGGCTTGTGTTTCAGCCAGCTACATGACATTACTGCGCGAACCTATTGCCCGTATTTATACTGCTGACGCACAAGTGTTAGCGATTGCCAGCAGCCTGATTATTTATGCAGCGATTTTCCAGTTTTCGGACGCCATTCAGGTAACTGCTGCCGGGGCACTGCGCGGTTATCAGGATACCCGCATAGCCATGCTGATTACGCTGGTATCTTACTGGGGGGTTGGCTTGCCAGCCGGATACAGCCTTGGCCTGACCGATACATTTGGCCCTGCACAAGGGCCTGCGGGATTGTGGCAGGGACTGATTGTCGGTCTGACGTGTGCCGCTCTGTTACTGGGCTGGCGACTACGGCGTGTTGGAGTACGACACACTGCTCTTTTACAGGGCTAGCGGCCTCAATCAGCTGCTGCACAAATGCTGCAGGCATCTACCCTGACTGCATCGACAGGCCATCAGCAAATTTCTTTATGCCGCGAACAGCGGTTGGAAATGCCCTGGGTAAAGCGCCCAGGGTGGGTTTTGCGTTCAAGCGGCAGGCTGCACAGCTGCCCGGTCACGGGTATATGTGCATCGCAAACCGGGGTCTCATAGTGTTTTAACCAGATCCGGTAATCTTCCTCGCTGACCATACAGTATTTGGCCGCGTACGCTGGCGGGCTTTTCAGGTACTCATCCACTTCATCCACCGGAATTGTAATGTGCCCGGCTCCCGGTTGAATGGTCACCAGCGAAACACCTGCTTCATCCAGGCGCTGCAAGGTGCTTTGCGAAGCAAGCAATATCGTTTTGTATTCGTCGTGCAGTGCTGCATTACTTCGGCGCTCGTGCTCCAGCTCCGCCTGCAAGCGAGCCAGCTGCTGCTCATGTCCCTGCTGCAGTTGTTGCCGTTGTTCCTTAAGGGCGGTTGCCAGCAATTCCTTGTATGAGGTTTTTTCTTGTGCCAACTGCACTTTTAGTACGGCAATCTGGTCTTGTTCCTTGACAGCTTGCTGCTTCAGCTGTTGCCGGGTATCTTCACCCATACTGTTCAGCTGTCTGACCTGTTCTTGCAACGCCTTGCAGGCTTCATCCCGACCAAGCAATTCCTGCTGCAACTGCCGGATTTGCTCCTCACGGACTGTCAATTGTTGTGTGGCGTTATGACGCAAACTGGTCAGCGCTTCGTCATGCTCTGTTTCCAGCGTACGTATTCGCAAGCGCTGCTGTTTGATCAGCTGTGCCGCCTTCTGACGCTGCTCCCGATCCCGCACGGCAGCCTGACGCTCAAGCTCTCTTTTTCGCTCGATATCCGCAGGCAGTTGCCATGCTTCTTCTGCCGCCATTTGTAACTTGTCCAGTGCCAGCGTAGCTGTCGCCGGTGCTTCTTCTTCGATCAGCAAGCGCAACTGGTTACGCTTGATGCTGTCGCGGATCATGTGCAGATGATTATGCCCCGGTGCCATGTCCGGGTCCCACAAATGCATTTGCAGCCATGGAATCGGCGACTGGCTACGACAAACCAGACGAATCGGACCGCCTTCAAGATCAGGTCCGTACTCGGCTTTTTCCACCAGCTGCCGTAACGGAATATTCCAGCCCGAGTCAGCTACACCCTGCTCATCAAAATCAAGATAAAACAGGACGACCGAACGCACCTGCAAACGGGGGTTGATTACGACGTAAGCTGCACGCACTTGCTGGTCGGCCCAGTCCGGCATGCTGACCACATTGTCCAGCACCGCTTCAAATTCCGGGTACAGCATTTCGGTGGCTATGCCACTTTCACTGAATAATAAAATTGCTTCAGTCATCTGCTGCCGGTGTAACCTGAATCCGCTCATGCTTGTATCCAAACTCCCTGCTGCCGGAACTGCCTGCACATAACCGGTCGAAACCCGGTTGTGTGCTGCTATTGTTATCAGTCTCTGCCAGGCTACCTTGCTGCATTACCGATACGGCCCTTTCTGCATTGGCAAAGCGGGCAGATGCTACATCAGTTGTTTCTGGCCTACCGAACGAATGTCGGAGTTTGTGACAGGTCGCACAATGACCCGTAACCACATCGAAACAAGCCTCGACCTTACCCGATTTTTGTCCTGATCGCATCGAGGCAAAATAGTGGCATTTAACAGCAGTGCTGCTTCCAATCAATACGGGGAAAACCTGCTGGGTTCCAGATAGACAAAAGGCGAGCACCTGCTCGCCTTTTGTCTGTTATGACCGGCCATATAGCCTGCAGTACGTGCTAACTAGAGCACAGCAGCAATTCGTGCGCCCTGGTCAATTGCCCGCTTGGCATCCAGTTCGGCGGCCACATCGGCACCACCAGCCAGATGTACGGTCAGACCGGCGGCCTGTAATGCTTCTTGCAGCTCGCGTTGCGAAGTTTGCCCGGCACAGATCACCACATTATCCACCTCAATAATCTGCGGCTCACCGCCTGCAATGCTGACATGCAAGCCGGCATCATCAATTTTCAGGTATTCGGCACTGTTAATCATCTGCACTTTTTTCTTGCTCAGGTCGGCACGATGGATCCAGCCAGTAGTTTTGCCCAGTCCGGCACCCACCTTGCTGCTTTTACGCTGCAACAGGTATACCTGGCGCGGACTGGGCGTGATCTGTGGAGTCACACCGGCAACACCGCCACGAGCCGTCAGGCCCGGATCAATACCCCATTCGCGCCAGAAAACATCTGCATCAAGACTTGCCGACCGACCGGAGTGCGTCAGCAACTCGGACACATCAAAACCGATGCCACCAGCACCAATGACTGCGACTTTTTGCCCTACCTGGGTGTATTCGGCAATGGCCTGTAAATAACTCAGCACTTTGGGATGGTCGATACCCGGAATGTCCGGTACGCGCGGCACAATACCCGTAGCAAGAATTACCTCGTCAAAACCTGCTGCGACAATATCTTCAGCATTGACCTTGCCGTTCAGACGTACCTCGACTCCGGTCTGTTGCAACAAATTTTCAAAGTAGCGTAGGGTTTCATAAAACTCCTCCTTGCCCGGAATCAGCTTGGCCACATTAAACTGGCCACCAATTTGGCTGCCGGCGTCAAACAGCGTCACCTTGTGGCCACGCTGGGCCGCAACTGTGGCTGCGGACAACCCTGCAGGTCCGGCACCAATCACCGCCACTTTTTTCGGCTGTGCCACTGGCAGATATACCAGCTCGGTTTCATGGCAGGCACGCGGGTTAACCAGACAGGATGACAGCTTGCCGCTAAACGTGTGGTCCAGACAGGCCTGGTTGCAGGCAATGCAGGTGTTGATCAGTTCGGGCTGGCCTGCGGCTGCCTTGTTAACAAACTCGGGGTCTGCCAGGAAGGGCCGCGCCATCGACACCATATCTGCCGCACCGCTGGCAATCGCCTGTTCGGCCACTTCCGGGGTGTTGATTCGGTTAGTAGCAACCAGCGGGATTTTTACCTCGCCACGCAGTTTGGCCGTCACACTGACAAAAGCACCACGCGGCACCTTGGTGGCAATGGTCGGAATGCGTGCTTCATGCCAGCCAATGCCCGTATTGATGATGCTGGCCCCAGCTTGTTCAATTGCTTTGGCCAGCTGTACCACCTCATCCCAGCTGCTGCCGTTTTCCAGCAGGTCAAGCATGGACAAACGATAAATGATAATAAAGTCGCTACCAACCGCCTCACGGATACGGCGCACGATTTCTACCGGCAAACGCATACGGCTGGCAAATTCACCACCCCACTCATCGGTGCGCAAGTTCGTATGCTTAACCAGAAACTGGTTAATGAAATAGCCTTCCGAGCCCATCACCTCAACACCGTCATAACCGGCCTGTTGCGCCATTTGCGCGCAATTGACGAAATCGGCTATTTGCTGCTCAATACCGGCAGCATCCAGCTCTTTGGGCTTGAACGGGTTGATCGGTGCCTGAATTGCACTGGGTGCGACCAGGTTCGGACTATAGGCATAACGGCCCGCATGCAGGATCTGCAAACAAATCTTGCCACCTGCCTCGTGCACTGCTTCGGTGACAATCCTGTGCTGGGCTGCCTCTTCCGGTGTGCTCAGTTTTGCTGCGCCTTTATAGACGCCACCTTCTTCGTTTGGCGCGATACCACCCGTCACCATCAGGCCCACACCGCCATGGGCGCGCTCGGCAAAGTACACCGCCATCCGCTCAAAGCCGCCCGGACGCTCTTCCAGCCCGGTATGCATTGAACCCATCAGCACCCGGTTTTTCAGAGTGGTAAAGCCGAGATCAAGCGGTTGCAATAAATGTGGATAGTGCTGGTTGGTCATGATTAATCTCCGCAGATTCATGCTGACACACATGTGTCCTTGTTGTTTTGTCACACATTAAACAGGCCTCCGGGACAACTCAATGATCACAAAGAACAGAATAATAACCAATTAAGACAGCGGTCCATCAACAACCTGCCGGCATTATTACAAGCAAATCCTGGAAGCACTTGACACTCATCCGTTTAGACGGCATGATTCGCAAGTCATTTTTTCCCTTTCATGTAGAAGTATTTCGAGGAGTTCGACTGTGGCCAACAGCCCTTCTGCCAAAAAACGCGCCAAACAGGCTGAGAAGCGCAACAGCCACAATGCCAGCCTGCGTTCTATGGTTCGCACCTATATCAAGAACGTAGTCAAGGCGTTGGACGCCAAAGACCTGGCCAAAGCCCAAGAAGCTTACGCCAAGGCTGTTCCGGTTATTGACCGTATGGCTGACAAAGGCATTTTGCACAAAAACAAGGCTGCTCGTCACAAGAGCCGTCTGAACCAGCACATCAAGGCGCTGGCTGCTGCATAAGCCCTGAGCATTACAAAAAACCGGTCTTAATGGCCGGTTTTTTTGTGCTCGATTTTTATGCTGCCACGACTGCACCCTATAACACCTCTCCAATAATCGAAACCAACAGCCCAGCCTGTAAAAATCACCCAGATACAAAAACGGCGCGTTCAAATCGCGCCGTTCTGAATTGCCGGATTCACGCAGCATCAACACCCGCGCAAGCCGGCAAAGTAACATCAGGTGTTACAGAGGCTTGCCACGATTGCCGTGCTGGCTGACAAAACCCTGCACCACTTTCAGGTCATTGGCCAACACCGTGCAGCGCTCTTCCCGCTCAAACAGGTCACGCATGTGCGGCGGCAGCTGTGCATCAACGCCACTGACGGCCTTCTCAACCGCTTCCGGGAACTTGACCGGATGCGCGGTACCCAGCGTCACCATCGGCACTGACAGGCTACGGCGACACTGACGGGCAGCATGTACACCAATCGCGGTGTGCGGATCAAGCAGCTCACCGCTCTGCGCGTATACCTCGGCAATGGTCGCACAAGTTTCCTCGTCGTCTACCGCCAGCGAGTCAAACAGCTTGCGTACTTCGGTCCAGCGCTCTTCTTCCACCGACAGCTGGCCGCTCGCACGGAATCCGTCCATTAGCTCGGCCACCTGGGCACCATTGCGTCCATGCATGTCGAACAGCAGGCGCTCGAAGTTGGACGACACCATGATGTCCATGGACGGTGACAAGGTCGGGTGCAGCTCGTCCTTGTGATAGCGGTTGCCGCTCATGAAGCGGTGCAGGATATCGTTGCGGTTGGTAGCCACGATCAGCTGGTTGATCGGCAGCCCCATATTTCGTGCCAGATAGCCGGCAAAAATATCGCCAAAGTTACCGGTCGGCACCGAAAATGCCACTGAGCGATGTGGCGCACCCAACTGCAGTGCAGCATGGAAGTAGTACACGGTCTGCGCCATGATGCGCGCCCAGTTGATCGAGTTGACCGCCACCAGCCGGGTACCTTTGAGGAAGCCCTGATCAGCAAAGCTGGCTTTGACCATCTCCTGACAGTCATCAAAATTGCCCTCAATGGCAATATTGTGAATATTGTCGCTGATGGCGGTGGTCATCTGTTTGCGCTGCACTTCAGAAACACGCTGATGCGGATGCAGGATGAAAATATCCACATTGTCACAACGACGACAGCCTTCAATTGCAGCCGATCCGGTGTCACCAGAGGTGGCTCCCATGATCACCACCCGCTCGCCACGCTTGGTCAGTACGTGATCCAGCAAACGGCCCAGCAGCTGCAGGGCAAAGTCCTTGAATGCCAGAGTCGGACCATGGAACAGTTCCAGCACCCACTCGTTGGTATCCAGCTGACGTAACGGAGCCACCGCAGCATGTGCAAACACGCCGTAAGTGTCCTTGAGAATTTCGCGGAAGTCGGCATCGCTAATGCAGCCGGCCACAAACGGACGCATCACTTCAAATGCCAGCTCATGATAGGGCAAGTCGGCCCAGCCCTGCATTTGCTCGACAGTAAAACGCGGCAAGTTTTCCGGCACGTACAGGCCGCCATCACTGGCCAGACCGGCCAACAGTACATCTTCAAAGTTCAGGGCCGGTGCCTGGCCACGGGTGCTGATATAACGCATGTTGTTTGCCTTTTAAAATTAGTTCAGCTGTTCGACACGGATACGGACGATCGGCTCATTCACCGAGTCCAGCGCTTCCAGGGCAACGATGGCGTCATTGATTTGTGCCTCCTGCACCTGGTGGGTCAACAAAATAATGGGGATCAGGCCATCCTGCTCTTCAGCTTCTTTTTGCATGATGGATTCGATATTGATGCCGCGCTCGGACAGGATGCTACCCACCTGAGCCAACACTCCCGGATGGTCTTGCGCCTGAATGCGCAAATAGTATGCAGTTTCGCACTGCTCTATCGGCAAAACCGGCTCGTCAGACAGAGCATCCGCCTGAAATGCCAGTGCAGCAACCTGCTGCTCCGGCGTGCTGTCCAGAGTACGGGCAATATCAACCAGATCGGCCACTACGGCAGAAGCCGTCGGCTCCATGCCGGCACCCGGACCAAAATACAGGGTGCTGCCAACCGCATCACCATTGACCATTACCGCGTTCATCACGCCGTTAACATTGGCAATCAGCCGCTCGGCCGGAATCAGGGTCGGATGCACGCGCAGCTCAATGCCCCGCGCTGTCTTGCGCGCCACCCCCAGATGCTTGATGCGATAGCCCAGCGCTTCGGCATAATTGACATCTGCCGCCGTCAACTTGGTAATTCCTTCGGTATAAGCCTTGTCAAATTGCAACGGAATACCGAACGCAATGGAAGCCAGAATCGTCAGCTTGTGTGCGGCATCAATGCCTTCCACGTCAAACGTCGGGTCAGCTTCGGCGTAGCCCAGTGCCTGGGCTTCTTTCAGCACATCGGCAAAAGCCCTACCTTTTTCACGCATCTCGGTCAGGATAAAATTACCGGTGCCATTAATGATGCCGGCCAGCCAGTTGATACGGTTGCCAGCCAGACCTTCACGAATGGCCTTGATCACCGGAATACCACCAGCTACAGCAGCTTCGTAACCGATCATCACGCCCTTGGCGCGCGCTTTGGCAAAGATCTCATTACCATGCACTGCCAGAAGAGCCTTGTTGGCAGTCACAACATGTTTGCCGTTCTCGATTGCAGCCAACACCAGTTCGCGAGCAATCGTCTCGCCACCAATCAGTTCTACCACCACATCAACATCAGGATTGGCAGCTACCGTCATGGCATCGTCGGTTACAGCAATACCGGCAGTATCGCATTGTGGATTGATGCTGCGCGCAGCAATCTGTACCACTTCGATCCGCCGGCCAATGCGCCGGGAAATTTCGCCCGCATTACGCTGCAATACATTTAGGGTTCCGCCACCGACAGTTCCCAATCCACAAATTCCGACCTTGACGGTTTTCACGCTATGCCAACCTCTCTTGTTTGAGCTCCGTGTGCAAACGGAGAATCCATATATTACTGTTGTGCCTGCAAGGCCCGTGTGACCAGCTGGGCCGCCGGTATATAACCGGGCACCAGCTCGCCATTTCCCAATACGATGGTCGGCGTGCCACGCACACCGATTTGCTGTCCCAAGGCAAACTGACGATCAACCGGATGCTTGCAGCTGGCCTTTGCCACGCTCTGCCGACGTTTGGCACGAGTCATCGCTGTCAGCCGGTCATCTGCGCACCAAATACTGGCCATGGTGTCATAAGTGCTGCCGGAGAGCCCCTGCCTGGGCCAGGCGAGGTAACGCACCTCGATACCCGCCTCATTCAAAGCCGGCACTTCAGTATGCAGTTTCTGACAGTAGCCGCAGTCGACATCTGTGAAGACGGTGATGCTGGCTCTGGTTTCTGCAGCAGGAAAAATCACCATGTCTTCGGCGTGTACATTCCGCATCAGCTCCGCTGTCACCACCTGTTTGGCCTGCTCAGTCAAATTGACGGCATTGCCACCCTGCACCTGATACAGCTGGCCATGCAGGATGAACTCTGCAGTTTCGTCAATATAAAGAAACTGGCCGCCCCCGACCTGCACCTGATACAAGTTCGAGCCGCTGACTTTATCAATCCGCTCAATCACCAGGTCCGGCTGCAACAAACCCAGTTGTTCACGAACGTGCTGCTCGGAAGTTTGCGCATGCAACAAAGTTGCCGGCGACAATAAAATCGCTACCAGCAAGTACTTGATAACAGAAACACGCATACACACGAACCAAAGCGGAGAAATGGCCGAATTCTAACACAACTCCGGGCGCTGCCACAGACTGGCAGGACAGGTATACATGTAAGAAACAGGGATAGGCTGCCTGCAGCTGACGTGCAGGCAGTCAAAGGTTATTTGCGCCAATAATTGTTGGCAGCTGCCACAGTCTGGAAATTAACCGCAATCACGTGGGACGCGGCCGTCAGCGCATCCGCCGAGTTGGCATATTCGGGGCGCAATTTGTGTAACACCTCAGGATCCGGCTGGGTGTATTTAACGCCACGACGGCTCAGTGTAATTGCCAGTTCATAGCCTTCTTGTGGCGTTTCAGTAATCAGGCTGGTCAACCATAAATCGGTCATCGGCTTCTCCCGCTTTAACAGCACCAGAAGGCAGTGCGGCCACATCTGCCACCAAGACAGATGCAAGCCAGAGCTTAGACCTCAACTCTCTGTGCGTCCAGCCGAATCACGATCAAACTGACCAGTACCCGCAACCGGATACCGGCCAGCTCCACATCAGATGCGGAATTGCTGCACCA